>JAEEGI010009853.1_pt1 | contig 20832 bp, 9 predicted proteins | sample 8958751 | NCBI WGS metagenome assembly JAEEGI01 (sample SAMN16246545, study PRJNA631951) | gut metagenome | biome: gut microbiome; feature: rumen; material: KS-attached | host: Bos | place: Iran: Karaj | collected 2018-10 | reverse complement strand
TCCCAACAGAACCTTACTTAACATCTAATTTGAATGTTCGCTACATGAAGAACTAAAGTTTAATGATTATGTTTCTATCATCCATAATTATTCCTTGTTACTTTCTTTCAACATTTTTTGGTATTTTCGTAAAAACGAAATACATTTGCCCTTGCATAAACATCTTATAAATAAAAGAAGCACACGTAGCAATAAAATAAAAGAATCCTCCGAAGAACGAAGGACTCTCTTAAATGTTCTCACAACGGAATAATCCTTATTGTGAATTGCTTCAAATTAGTGCTGCAAAATTATCAAATATAATCCATACAAACAAACAAATTATCGTTTTTCTGAATAAGTAACACTAAAATATATCATGAAAAGAATTATAGGACTAGACCTTGGAGTCAGTAGTTGCGGATGGGCATACGTCAAAGAAGCCGAGAACGAGAATGAAAAATCAGAAATTCTGCGTTTAGGAGTAAGAGCAAATCCTTTGACTGTCGATGAACAAAGTAATTTTGAGAAAGGCAAAAGTATCACGACCAATGCCGAACGTCAAATGAAGCACAGTGCTCGCATCAACCTACAACGCTACAAGTTGCGACGTGAACACCTCATTGATTATTTGACCAAAGTAGGCTTCATCAATGAAAGAACCCTCCTATGCGAACATGGAAACAGAACCACCTTCGAAACTTACCATCTTCGTGCTAAGGCTGCAAACGAAGAAATCAGTCTTCCTGAATTGGCGCGTGTACTTCTCATGATTAACAAGAAACGTGGTTATAAGAGCAATCGAAAAGCAAACAGTTCTGAAGAGGGTACCTTAATTGACGGTCTGGAGATTGCCAAATATCTATATGAAAATGATATTACTCCTGGACAATATGCATACGAACTGTTGAAGAAAGGCAAAAAATATCTACCCGACTTTTATCAGTCTGACATCAAGGATGAATTTGAAAAGATTTGGAATTTTCAGAAAACGTTTTATCCCGACATCTTGACCGACGATTTCAAGCAAGTGCTTACGGGAAAGAGCAAAACCAATTCATCAAAAATATTCCTTGCACGCTATTCCATTTATACGGCACAGAATAAAGAAAAGGACAAGCGTATGCAAGCCATGAAATGGCGTTCTGATGCATTGATAAGAAAGCTCAACATCGAACAGCTTGCCTACGTCATTTGCGACTTAAATGGATTTATCAATAATGCCAGCGATTATCTTGGAAAAATCAGCGACAGAAGCAAGGATTTGTATTTTCAAAATCTGACAGTGGGACAATACCAAATGAAAATGTTGGAAGAGGATCCCAATGTCAGTTTGAAAAACATGGTGTTCTATCGCCAAGACTATCTCGATGAATTTGAACGGATTTGGGAAACTCAGGCTAAGTTCCATCCTGAACTGACAAGAGAACGAAAGAAGGTGATTGGCAACATGATTATTTTCTATCAGCGTCCTCTGAAAAGTAAGAAAAGCCTCATCAGCATTTGCGAGTTGGAGGGAAAGACGATAGAGATTGAAGTGAATGGCAAAAAGAAAAACATCACGGTCGGCAGTAAGGTGTGTCCAAAGTCCTCACCTCTCTTCCAAGAATTTAGAATCTGGCAGCGTCTCAACGACATCAAAATCACCCACTTGCCAACCCGCCAAGAATACTGTCTGAACCAAGACCAAAAAGAATTGTTAGCAAAAGAGCTTGAATATAAGGTCAAGATGACCAAACAGCAAATGCTGAAGTGTCTGTCACTTAAGTCCAAAGAGTATGATATGAATTTCAAGGAAGTGGATGGAAACACCACTCAGGCAGTGTTGTTCGATGCTTATAGGAAAATCATCGAAATGTCAGGACATGGAGAGCATGATTTCTCAAAAATGATTGCCACTGATATCAGCACACTCGTCGAAGGCGTCTTTGGTGCCTTAGATTTTAACTCCAACTTACTCCATTTTGATGCTCAAGCAACAGACATCTCACAGGATTCCATGTATCAGTTATGGCATCTGCTTTATTCCTACGAAAGCGACAACTCCGCGATGGGCAACAAAACACTGATACATAAAATCCAAGAACTTTTTCACTTCGATTCTGATGAATATGCTAAGATTCTTGCTGGTATATCCTTCAAGCCCGAATACGGCAGTTTGAGTGCGAAAGCCATAAAGAAAATCCTTCCTTTCATGAAGGAAGGCAACGACTATTCAACGGCTTGTGTTTATGCTGGCTACAATCATTCCAAGCGCTCTCTCACCAAAGAAGAACTGGACAACAAGCAACTGAAAAATCATCTCGACATTCTTTCAAAAAACAGCCTGCGCAACCCTGTTGTAGAGAAAATTCTCAACCAAATGATCAACGTTGTCAATTCTCTGATAGACACCTATGGCAAACCCGATGAAATACGCATTGAGTTGGCTCGTGAATTGAAGAAAAGTGCCAAGGAACGCGAGGCAATGACCGATGCCATCAACACAGCCAATCGTGAAAATGAAGAATACAAGAAGATTCTTGAAACTGAATTTGGCATTACACATGTCAGCAGAAATGACATTCTCCGCTATAAGCTCTACCTCGAACTGCAAAACAACGGATTCCACACCCTCTATTCCGACACATACATTCCACGTGAAAAGCTTTTCAGTTGCGATTTCGACATCGAGCACATTATCCCCCAAGCAAGTCTTTTCGATGATTCCTTCTCCAACAAAACCCTGGAAAGCAGAAGTATCAATATTGAAAAAAGCAATTCCACAGCCTACGATTATGTAAAGGGAAAATATGGTGAAGAAGGTGTAAAAACATACGAGAAACGAGTGGAAGACTTATTTAAGAAAGGAAAGATTAGCAAAACAAAGATGACAAAACTCCTGATGACTGCCGACGACATTCCAACCGACTTCATCAATCGAGATTTACGCGATTCACAATACATTGCAAGAAAGGCAAGAGAAATTCTGGAAGAGATTGTCCGCGTCGTCGTTCCAACAACAGGAAGCATCACCGACCGTCTGCGCGAAGATTGGCAACTTGTAGATGTGATGAAAGAACTCAATTGGGAGAAATACAACCAACTCTGTCTCACCGAAACCTTCAAGGACAAGGATGGAAACACCATCCACAGAATCAAGGATTGGACCAAGCGAAACGACCATCGCCACCACGCTATGGATGCACTCACCATTGCATTCACCAAGCCGTCCTTCATCCAATATCTGAACAACCTGAATGCACGAAGTGACCGTTCGCAAAGCATCTATGGAATAGAACACAAGGAACTCTATCGCGACAAGCACAACAAGTTGCGCTTCAATCCACCTATTCCACTGGACGAATTCCGTTCAGAGGCAAAGCGCCATCTTCAAAACATACTCGTTTCTATCAAGGCGAAAAACAAAGTGGTTACACGCAACGTAAACAAATCGAAGTGCAAGCAAGGCTTCAACATCAAAGTGCAACTCACACCACGCGGACAACTTCACAACGAAACGATTTATGGAAGTCAACAGAGATATGCCACCCATAAAGAAAAGGTTGGCGCATCGTTAACTGTCGACAAAATAGCCACCGTTGCTAACAAAAAGCAACGAGAAGCACTTCTGGAACGACTGCAAGCATACAACAACGATGCCAAGAAAGCATTCACAGGCAAAAACGCACTCGACAAAAATCCTGTTTGGCTCAACGAAGCCCACACTGCTTCCGTACCTTTAAGGGTGAAATGCTTGACAATGGAAACCATCTTCACCATTCGTAAGCCTATCAACAGTAAGGATTTTGATGTTAACAAGGTAATAGATTCCCGCATCAAGCAAATCCTGCAACAAAGACTCGATGAATACAACGGAGAAGCCAATAAAGCTTTCAGTAATCTTGACGAAAAGCCTGTTTGGCTCAATCAGGAGAAAGGCATCTCCATCAAGCGTGTGGCCATCAATGCGGGATTGAGTAACCCCGAACCTATTCATGTAATGAAAGACAAGCAGGGAAACAACATTCCTGTTGACTTTGTCCAGACAAGCAACAACCATCATGTAGCTATCTTCATCGATGAGCAAGGACATCTTCAAGAGCACATTGTATCATTCTACGAAGCCAATAGCAGAGCCATTCAGGGACTTCCAATCATTGAAAAGGACTATAATTCTGAATTAGGATGGAAATTCCTCTTCACTTTAAAACAAAATGAATACTTTGTATTTCCTGACATCGATAAGGGTTTCAATCCTAAAGAAATAGATTTGACAAATGTAGATAATTATGCCATTATTAGTCCTCATCTATTTAGAGTGCAGAATTTATCTACAAAAGATTATGTTTTCAGACATCATCTCGAAACAAAGGTCAATAAAAATATTCTTCTTAAAGAAACTACATGGAAACGAATTACAGCTTTAGATAAGCTTGCCAACATCGTCAAAGTCCGCGTGAATCATATCGGAAAAATCGTGGCTGTTGGAGAATACTAAATTATGATTAAGAAAACGTTATATTTCAGCAGTCCTTCCTACCTAAGCCTTCGAAATGCACAGTTAGTTTATCGCATGCCCGAAGTGGAAAAAAATGACACTGTGCCTGATAGTTTCAAGAAAGATGCTGAGCGAACAATTCCCGTTGAAGACATCGGAGTGGTGGTGATAGACAACAAACGCATCACCATCACTTCTGGTTTGCTCGAAGCTCTGCTCGAAAACAACTGCGCTGTCATCACTTGTGATAGCAAAAGTATGCCCGTCGGATTGATGCTTCCTCTCTATGGTAACACCATTCAGAACGAACGTTTCCATACCCAAATTGAAGCCTCTCTTCCTTTGCGCAAAATGCTTTGGCAACAAACGGTCAAGCAAAAAATCTTGAATCAAGCTTACGTACTAAAAAAAGCTACTGGCATTATGCCCAGGAATATGCTGACGTGGTCAAACAATGTGAAAAGCGGAGATAGCGAGAACTTAGAAGCAAGGGCTGCAATATTTTATTGGCGAAACATTTTCCCTAACATTCCTAATTTCATCAGAGGAAAGGATGAGAAACCTCCAAACAATCTACTCAACTATGGCTATGCCATCCTTCGGGCATTTGTAGCTCGCGGACTCGTAGCAAGTGGGCTCCTTCCCACTTTTGGCATCCACCATCACAACCGCTACAATGCCTACTGCTTAGCCGACGACATCATGGAACCATACCGTCCCTATGTCGATGAACTGGTGATAGACCTGATGGCACGAGTGGAAGATTATTCCCAACTCACACGAGACATTAAAGCAGAACTACTCGTCATTCCCACCCTCGACGTGGTGATTAATGGAAAGCGTAGCCCCCTCATGATTGCTGTGGGACAAACTACCGCTTCCCTCAACAAATGCTTCAGCGGAGAATTGAGAAAAATCTCCTATCCTGAAATGACATGAGTAATAACGAACGACTAAGTAAATATCGAGTGATGTGGGTTCTTGTTTTTTTCGATTTGCCAACCGAAACCAAAAAAGACAAGAAAGCCTACGTGGATTTCCGAAAGAATCTACAAAAGGACGGATTCACCATGTTTCAATTCTCCATTTACATCCGTCATTGTTCCAGCAGTGAAAATGCAGAGGTTCACTTAAAAAGAGTTAAATCTTTTCTTCCTGAATTTGGAAAGGTCGGTTTGCTAACTATTACTGACAAACAATTCGGAAACATCCAGCTTTTCCATGGTAAAAAACCAGAGAAAACAAGAGCACCAGGTGTTCAATTAGAACTATTTTAGATACAAAAAATCCCACTCTAAGGTGGGATTTTTTATATCACAAATCTTCCTTTTTTATTTTCTAAACATCTTTATAACACATTGAATGTCAGAACAATGCCAAGATTCTATTGTTTGTGATATGCAAAGTTACTAATTTGAAAGCAATTCACAACTTCCAGGCTTCAGAACCTCTTTCGATATTTATTGTTTGTGATATGCAAAGTTACTAATTTGAAAGCAATTCACAACATAGAAGGTGAGAAATACAAGTCAGACTGATTGTTTGTGATATGCAAAGTTACTAATTTGAAAGCAATTCACAACAGCAGTATATGGATACGTTCATAGGTAAGATTGTTTGTGATATGCAAAGTTACTAATTTGAAAGCAATTCACAACGACTTTTGCGAGAAGAGGACGGCCATCCGATTGTTTGTGATATGCAAAGTTACTAATTTGAAAGCAATTCACAACTGCTGACCACGTTCACCTCGTAGTCTTTCCATTGTTTGTGATATGCAAAGTTACTAATTTGAAAGCAATTCACAACTGCGGAAGGAGCACAAGAACCGTCTGGCCCATTGTTTGTGATATGCAAAGTTACTAATTTGAAAGCAATTCACAACGGTGTAGATGCGCACCAATTCCACCCTCATATTGTTTGTGATATGCAAAGTTACTAATTTGAAAGCAATTCACAACACCCACGGCGATGTTCCAACCCAAGATGTATTGTTTGTGATATGCAAAGTTACTAATTTGAAAGCAATTCACAACTAGCCCTTGGTGAGGTAGACGTGCAAGTTGATTGTTTGTGATATGCAAAGTTACTAATTTGAAAGCAATTCACAACTAGTTACTCTGGTGCACGCCATCCACCTCATTGTTTGTGATATGCAAAGTTACTAATTTGAAAGCAATTCACAACATGAACTTTGTTTTATTCGTGATGAGTTTCATTGTTTGTGATATGCAAAGTTACTAATTTGAAAGCAATTCACAACCTCGGCATCAGGCTCCCGCTACCCGAGGAATTGTTTGTGATATGCAAAGTTACTAATTTGAAAGCAATTCACAACTGCGCATTCAATGCAGTCATGGGGTGCGTGATTGTTTGTGATATGCAAAGTTACTAATTTGAAAGCAATTCACAACACATCCTCGAGCGCGTGGCCGAAGTCACCAATTGTTTGTGATATGCAAAGTTACTAATTTGAAAGCAATTCACAACAGCAGATTATATATCTTATTCATCTGATAATTGTTTGTGATATGCAAAGTTACTAATTTGAAAGCAATTCACAACACCGCATAGTCATCTTTGATAACTCGACAGATTGTTTGTGATATGCAAAGTTACTAATTTGAAAGTGGAATCATGGGGACAGGTTTTTGATTATCCTGAATCAAAAACCTGTCCCCATGATTCCTTGATTCCTCGTATCAATTTCCCCGTCCCAGTGATACGTTTGATTCTGCTCAACTTCTGCTCACTTGCAAACCGGTGGTGCTTAGTGACATGTCGACGAAGCGGGCGTTACGGTGTAGCGGATGGTCGAGGAGGATTTTGCGGATTCTCGCCGCGGCATCAGGGTCTTTGGCCACCATATAGAGGAAACCGCCGCCACCAGCCCCGGGGAGTTTGTAACCCAAGCACAGGTCGTCGATCATTTCTGTGAGCGCCTTGATCTCTGGCGGATTGGTACCGATGTCGAGTTGCTGGTTCTGGATCCATGATTTTCTCATGAGCAACCCCATCCGTTCGAAGTCATTGCCCTGTATGGCCTCATACATGTCGATGGCATGGTGTTTCATCTCCCTGAGCAGTTGCAACTGGTCGTGGTGGTTGAGAAACATCTTCCTGACGATTTCCGAGAGGATGTTTTTAGCCACCCTTGTCATTCCGGTATAGAAGAGCAGGTGACAAGCCTTGTATTCAGGTAAGGTATAGATTTCCGAGGGGAGCCATTTGATGACCGGATCCTGCCGGAAGCCCCGCTCCGTCTGCAACAGTTTGACCCCATGCAGGAGTCCACCAAACTGATCCTGCCATCCACCGCCCGTGGTCAGCAACTGCTCCAGCACCAATGTGCGGTGGCCGATGGCGTTTTTGTCCCATGATAGGCCACAGAAGTCATTGAGAGCGCCCAGTACCGTGGCAGCTAAGATGCTGCTCGTGCCCAATCCGCTCCCTGCCGGCACAGCAGAGAGCAAGGTCAGTTCGATGCCACAGCCAAACGCTTGTAACTGTTCCTCAAGAGATTCATACCTCACCGAGGCGAAGTCTGGCAGGAATCCCGCCAGCGCCAATGCCGCCTTCGGAATGGAGAAAGGACTCCCCACATGATGGAAGTCAGCCAACTGCTCATAGGAAGTGATGACCTCTGCCGCTCCCAGGTCGATGCTTCTGAGGATGATGTGATACTGCCGCGACGGTCTCACATACGTCTGTATGGGCGGCTGTCCGTTGAGTTCGATGGCCAGGTTGACCACATCGCCACCCTCCATCAGGCAGAACGGCGGAGTGTCGGTCCATCCTCCTGCGATGTCGATGCGCACCGGACTCCTGCCCCACACGATCTGGTCGCTGAAGACCGACATTTTTGGCGACTGTCTGGTGGCTGTCACACCCTCTGTCAGTCCTTCTTTGAGCAAAGCGAAGGCTTTTTTCTCAGCACCGTTATCGGGTTTACCCTTCAGTTGCCGGAGTCTTGAACGGAACATGGCATCCCGGATTCTGACGAGAAGCGGTTCGGTATCAGGCAGCGCATGCGGTTCGGCCACATTCGCTGCCACGAACTCTCTTGCCGCGTCATCGAGATCCACCTGATAAAAGATACTATGCTGATAATTGGCGGCCAGGAAAGGCCAGTTTTTATATCGGTTCTCCTTTCGTTGTGAAAACAGTCTGACCAGATTGGCCTGTTCCAGGATATCGTCCGCACTCATACGGCGCGCCTCCCGCCAGATCATCCTTCCGCCATCGAGCCATGGTTCGTTGAGCATCCAGCGCAGCACCAGTCCCATGTCATGAACCTGGTCGACCACGGGGAAGATCTTCGCCCGCTGCAAGTCATCTTTGCCGTCCACCTCATCGAGATCCAGCCCTCTCTCCTCCATCCATTTAACGAATGGTTTCCCTATCCAAGAGGTAGCGGGATCCCCGATGTTTCCACGGAAAACATCCTCATATCCATAAGGTCTCACCACCCACTGGCTCTCGCCCACGGGCGTGATATCCACACACTGTCCTTTACGCAGTTCAATCTTCCAACTGTTCTCCGGCACGCCCGTGACGATATTCTCCTGGGAGAGCGTCCACTGTTCGGAGATGCAACTGTTTTCTATCCAGAGGTGATGATGATCGCTGGTGATAGGAATCCATGTCTCAGCGTTTTGCACGAAGAGTGTCGGATGCGGTTTTCTGGAGCGATGGATGATCTCCCGCTGGTCGTTCACCACATTCTGTATCTCCACGGTCGAGGAGATGATCTCATGGCTGGTTCCGAAATGATAGAACTCCCCTCCCTCCAGCGGCAGGATGACCACGCTGAGCGCATTGACCTCCGGGTCGGTGAGTTCCGGCTCATCCCCCAGTGCCCTTCCGAAAGTGGCATAAAGGTCATAATTCACCACCTCGCCCTCTTTCATACTTCGCTGGACCAAAGTCTTGACCGCCCTATCCGACAAGAGCCAGACGCCGATATCCGTGAGATAGACATGTTCATGCCTCAATGCCGACAGCGTAGAGACATCCGGTTTCTGCAGCATACGTTTAAGTCTTGTCGGCGTCTTTCTGTCGGCCACGAATACCCCGTGGTCCTTGGCGATGTCGTCGCTCAGCCACAGTCCATAGCATACGACATCCGCCTGCGGGATCTCCTTCACCGGCAACGGTGTGCGAATGAGCACGTCGCCACTGGCGATGATGGTGTTGAGTCCTTTGGGAGCCGCTCTCATCACCTGGTCAAAGAAAGGCATCTGCAATGAGAGCAAGTCCTGCGACAGCCGCTGTCCCCTCTCCCACCTGAACACGGGAATGGGTGTCAGCACCTTCCCCACAGAGGCGTAGGCCGGCAATCGCCGGCTCTGTCCTCCGGCATGGAGGATCAGCCGTTGTTCTGATGAGAGCCATTCGTCAAACGGCATCTCAGGAGCCTGTTGGAGATGACATTGGCGCAACAGCCATGTGGAGCCACCTCCGCTCCCCAGACGTTTCCCTACTGGGTCGTTGGAGCAGAACCATTCCCCACGAGGAAGGCCGGTCATCTCATGGAAATGACTGACGAGGTTGGGAGGCAGTGAGAGCAGTTTCTTCATAATAGTTTATGATTTCCGCCGGTGCTATATTATGATTTCCGCCGGCGCCACTCAAAGACTGCACCACCAATAATGGAAAGGACGAGCAAGGCAATCGCTCCATAAGCCACCGCCTCGGTCTTCTCCACCGATTTGGGATGGAAATCGAGCACGATCTCATGTTTTCCCGGTGCCACCTTCATGGCACGGAGGACATAGTTGACCCTTCCGATCTCTGCCGGTTGTCCGTCAACGGTTGCCGTCCAATCAGGATAATAGATCTCGGAGAACACCACCACACCACCGTTCTTGGAGTCGGCGGTATAGGTGAGGTGATTAGGCTCATACGCTGTGATGGTCACAGTAGACGAGTCCTGTGGTGTACTGTTGCCCAGCACCCCCTCAAAACTCTTGTCAGCGATGGCCACATGTCTCAGGTCACTCTTCCCGATCTGTTCTATCTCCTCATTGGCATTGTCCACAAACGTCACTTTGTCCACATACCATGCGTTGCCCATGGTATAAGGATTCTGCAGCGGTGCTGTCTGCCCACCTTGGAGCGGCAGGATGAAATATTTCGCATTGAGCATGTTGATGATCGGGAAGATACTGTCGCCCTTCACCGTCTCCATCTCACCACCAGCCTGGGCGATGGCCTGCATGGCCCCTTGCATCTCAGGCATGATATATCTCTCTATCAGCTCCTGATAGCGGCGCAATTTGGCGGCATGATAACCACCGACGCTCTTGTGATAGTAAGAGGTCTCGTTCTCATTGAACGTGTTAGAGGCAAAATTGAGCACCCTGTAATCCAGGCTCTTATCCTGCAGGATCTCCTCATCGGCAGCCGTCATCTGTTGCGGCATCTCCTTCACCATTTTGGAGACGAACATCCCGTCGTAGAGATAGCGTTTGTTGACCGTCCACATATCCAACAGACAGAGAAGGATAAGTCCCCCCACCAGATAAGCCGTCTTCAACTTGCGTGCCTGATAGAGCAAGAGCATGAAGACACCGACGATAATGACGGCCAGTGATCGCCAGCAGTCGGTGGTGAAGATGGAAGCTCTCACCTCCCTCAGATTGGCCAGCAGCGGATTCAGCTGGTCGGCGGGGAACTGGCTCAAGGCCTCTTTTTCCGCTGTCGAGACGAAGTCGGAGAAGAAGAGTGATGGAGCCACCGCAAAGAGCAGGCACGCGCCACCGGTGAGCGCCAGACTCACATACAGGTATTTGATCTTTTTCTTGAATAAGTCAGGTTGGTCGATGATGGTTTTGAGCGCCATCATGGCCAACAGAGGAATGGTGAATTCTGCGATCACGAGGATGGAAGCCACCGTGCGGAATTTTGAGTACATCGGGAAATGGTCGATGAAGAAATCCGTCAGCGGCATGAAGTTTTTACCCCATGAAAGGAGAATGGACAAGATGGTGGCTGCCAGTAAGGCCCATTTCATCGGTCCTTTGACGATGAACAGTCCTAAGATAAAGAGGAACACGATGAACGCCCCCACATAGACAGGTCCGCTGGTACCCGGTTGTTCGCCCCAATATTGTCCGATCTGACCATAGATGCCCATATATTCCGGATTAGCCTTTTTCATGGCGCTCTCATTGGCAGCAAGCGGTACGGAAGCGCCACCTTTCACATTGGGCACGAGCAGCGACCAAGTCTCCCCGATGCCATAACTCCACTGTGTGATATAATCCCGCTCCAGTCCGCTGTCGGTCTGGTTGGCACTGTTTTCCTTCACCAATTCACTCTTCCCCCTCATGGTCTCCTTGGAATACTGCCAGGTGTGGTAGAGGCTGGAGAGATTGATACAGATACCGATAGCTGCTGCAAAAGCACACACGGCGGAAGCCTTGAGGAACCGTCCGATCTCTTTCTTCTGTATCGCCTCGATCAGGAAAGCCACGATCATCAACGCGATGACAAAGAGATAATAATAGGTCATCTGCACATGGTTGGCCAACACCTCAAAGGCCGTAAACAGAGCCGTGACGACCAGTCCCCAGAAATATTTGCCCCGATAGGCCAGCACCACGCCTGCGATCATCGGCGGCAGGTAGGCCAGTGCCCAAACCTTCCAGATATGACCAGCCGCGATGATGATGAAGAAATAACTGGAAAATGCCCACACGATGGCCCCCAATGCCGCCAGCGACTGCCGGAAGTCGAAGGCTCTGAGCAGGATATAAAAGCCCAAGAGATAGACGAATACATACCACACATTGTCGGGCAACCACAAGTGATAGGCGTTGACCACTTGTCTGAGCGTGTCGGTGCTGCTATATGACGGTGATGTCTGATAGGTAGGCATTCCGCTGAAGGTGGCGTTGGTCCATCTTGTCCTTTCTCCCGTTCGTTGGTAATACTCGAGCGACTCTTGTCCGGCTCCCCTACCAGCCGAGGTATCGTGCTGGTAAAGAATTCTGCCCTCAATGTCGGCAGGGAAGAAATAAGCGAAGGCAATCAGTGCGAACGCCACGACGGCGATGATGTCGGGCAGGCATTTTTTGAATTTTTCCATCTTACGATATGACTGTCATGTTAACAATTAAAAAAAAGGCCTTACGCGAAGTAAGGCCTTTGTGAGTGGGTGCTGATGGATTCGAACCACCGAAGTCGAAAGACAGCAGATTTACAGTCTGCCCCATTTGGCCACTCTGGAAAACACCCCTGCTTCGTGGGCGTTGGCGGATTCGAACCGTCGACCCCCTGTCTGTCAGACAGATACTCTAAACCAGCTGAGCTAAACGCCCGTATCCACGAAACGGATGCAAAGGTAATGCTTTTTTTGTAACCCACAAACAAATCGGGCATTTTTTTCACATCTTGCCTGTTTTTTTTGGCTAAGGCAGACTTTTTATCATATACGACGCACCACCACCTTACTCTTTGACGGATCCACCCTCGACACCTGTATCTGTGTATGAATGCGGTCATTGAGCGCCTCCACATGGCTGATGATTCCCATTCTCCTGCCAGCCACCTGATGAAGTTGTTCGAGCGTGTTCATCACCGTGTTGAGACAATCCACGTCGAGTGAACCAAATCCCTCATCGATAAAGAGCGTGTCCACATACGCCTGATGGGTGTTGAGTTGTGAGAGAGCGAGAGCAAGAGAGAGGGAAACCATGAAACTCTCGCCACCCGAGAGCACCTTGATATACTGTGGTGACTGTCGGCTGAAACGGTCTTGAGCGAGGATGGCCAGCGACCCCGACTCGCAGGTGAGTATATAGCGGCTGTTGAACTGTTTCAAATATTTGTTGGCATGGTTGAGCAGATGGTTAAGGATGAAACTCTGTGCGATGCGGCTGAACTTCATGCCGTCAGCACTTCCGAACTCTCTGTCGAGCAACTCCCAACGTTCTTTCTCCTGTCGGGCAGCCTCGCACCTTGCCACTGCCGCACGGTATTCCTCCCGGTTGGTCTCATTGGACTTGAGTTGGTTGTCCAACGTCCCAGCCTGTTTCCACCACTCGTCATACTGCTGTCCATCCGTCTCAATCTGTTGTCGGAGGTTATCCACCGTATCCGTATCCTCCATCTCTGGCCGTTGAGCGGAATGGAGCCGTTGCTGGTTGGTGATCTGTTCCACCGCCCCTTTTGCCTTCATCAACGTCTGTTGTATCCCCTGGTGTCTCTCTGTCATGGAATCCACCTCTTTTTGTCTCAAACCAGCCAATATCAGCAACCGCTCCTTATCGACCGTCGGATGTTCCCGGATAAACGCATCGATCTGTCCATGGCGTGTGTTCAGCGTTGCCTTGGTATTGCTGCATTGCGAGCCCCATGAACTCACCTTTTGTGACAACCGTTGCCATTGTTCCTGCGCCTTTTCATACCCTTCATCAAAGACCTCACCTTCTGCAGGTGATTGGTTGAGAAGCGAGGGCATACTTTCCATGACAGCCGACTTGAGATCCCGAATGCTGTTGATGGCCACCTGACGGTTGCTGACACGCTGCTCAAGCGTGTTCACCCGTTTCTGCTGAAGTTCATACTGTCGGGCATCCTCCAAAAGCCGATTGATCAACGATTGATGCTCCGTCTTCCATTGCTCTCTCCATCCATCGTAGGAGATCACATCATCCAAGCTGTCCAACTCCTTGTCGTTCTCCGCAGAGAGCGACTGTGACTGCTGCATCAAGCCCTCCATTTTCAACTGCAGTTCCTTTAAAGACTGTTGGGCCTTTTGTTCCTCGACAGATACTTTTATCAGAGACACGTTCAGTTCATCAGCCACTTTTTGCCGTTCACCTATCGCTGTATTGAGTTGATTCACCTTCTCCTGCTGTTCATCGACGGTTTTCTTTATCTTTGCCATGATCGTCCTGGCCTCACTGAGTGAGGTTAATATTGAGTTGGAAGGAGTCTCCTCAAACGGCGGGAACGTCAAAGATACATTCACTTTCTCCACAAGAGTCACCGCCTCTTCATATGCTTTTCGGGTATGGTTCTTTTTTTCGTTGAAACCTTGTTGTTCCTCCTCCCATAGCCGTTGTTCCTTCAGATATCTGCGGTTGGCCTCTTGCAACAGTTTCTCATTGGCCTTCATTTTCGAGATAGCGTCAGTCTTTCTCTGCTGATCACGCTCGTAAAGATCCTTGATGGGTTTGATCACCGTCTCATAGTCAGGATCCGGCACGGTCTCATGCTCCACGTGCTGGCGGCAGAGCGGACAGATCTCCCCCTTGTGAAGCAAAGCCCTTGCGGCTTTAAAACTGTTATCCAAAGAGTCACGCCACAAGTCATAGGCATGTTCAGAATTCAAAGCCATTTTCTCCGCCTCTGTCACCTCATCAGTCAAGATTTTTTCCTTTACCTTGTATTCCTCTATGATAGCGAAAGTCTCCTGGCAATTTTTCTCCGTCTGAGCGAGTGCCGACCGAGCCTCTTCAAGTGACTTGATTTTCTCTTCTGCCCCTGTGACGGCCAACAGTCCAAGGTGCAGCTGGTTGTCCTGTTGTTGCAACAGTTCTGGATGGAGCTGGTCTCGGTCAAACTGCTTTTGTGTCACCTCAGCCTGTATCTTCACCAGTTCAGCCCTGCTATCCAACACCTGCTGTTTCAATTCTTGGATTTTCTTTTCGGCGTCAGGCAGCTGTTTTTCCTTGTCGAATCTCTGTGAGAGCAACTGCCGGCTCTTCTCTTCATTTTTCATGACGGCACGCAACCGTTCAGCAATGGCCTCTGCACGTTGCAGCATCGCCATATCCCGCTGCCGTTGGTTCAACCATGAGGTCACCTCATTCTTTTCAGTCAGTTCTTCCTCCTGTGTTTTTTCGACTCTCCTGGTCACAGCCAGCAGATTCTGAAACACCTTTTCGATATTGGATCGTTCCTTCTCCAGTTCGACAAGTTGTTGTTCTGAGTCACGCACATCCGCCAGCCATGACCTTGCCTGTGCGGAGATGGTGTAGTCGTCGATGGTACTTTTTTCTTCTTGGAAGTCATCCGATGCCACGATGTCCTGCTGTTCGTTCAGCACCCGTCGTGCCTCTTCAAGTTGAGACATCAGATTGTTCTCCATCTCCAACCAGCCAAGTTTATTTTTCCTGACAGTCCGTTGCTCATCCACTGCCTTTGCCTTGTTGCGGCACTCCTCCATCTTCAACTTCAACTGCTCCACCTCCTCATCAGGAAGCAACTGAAAAGCGTCGGCCACAGCCTTCAGCGTCTCAAAGACCGTTTTTTTCTCACCGCAGAGGTCATGAATTTTTTTGCTCACTTCGGAATAGATGCCCGTGTGGGTCAGTTTTTCCAGAATTGCCGATTTCTCATTGGTGGCACTTTGCAGGAATTTGGTAAACTCCCCCTGTGCCAGCATGGTTGTACGGCAAAACTCATCGAAGGTGAGGCCAACGATTTTCGTGACCATATCTGTGGCACCTTTTTCCCATACTTGCAGGTGGGTGAGATCAAAGAGCGTGTTTTTCGCACTCTGCAATTTTCCGTCCACTTTTCCACGGGAGCGGCCGACATACCATTCAGCCCGATAAGTGGTATCCCCGGCCTCAAACGTCAGCCGAGCCCATCCCTCGCCCGTACCACGGCGCAACAGCTGGGCTTTGTTGCCGATAGTGATCTCGTCGGTCTTGATGTTTTCTTTCTGACCAGCACGCGCCGCATTGTAATGTTGTGAGATTTTCACATTCTTCTCACTCAGGTTCTCGAATCTCGGAGTCTTGCCATAGAGAGCGAGACAGATGGCGTCGATAATCGTTGTTTTTCCCGCCCCTGTGGCCCCTGTGATCAGAAATACCGGTTCATCTCGCAAGATATCGCCCACGAAATCGATTTCCGCCTCTTCGATGGAGGCAATATTATGGATATGCAGTTTTATCAGTCTCATTTTGCGTTTTCTATGTCCATCTGTTTCAATACCACTTTCAGCAACTCCAGATAATCCTCCTCAGGCAATCCTTTGGATCTCAAATGCCTGGCCGCCACCTCAAGGGGACCCATCTCCCGCAGTTGGTCGGGCGTGAGGTCGATGATCTGCCTCTGCCCTTCATCCGTAACGGTTGTCTCTATCTTAAACGTACAGAAGCGGCACCTTTTCCCCTCAACCGCCTTGACGGCCCTCTCATTGCTGTCGAGCGGCAATCCGTTGACGGACGCCACGCGCAACTGGATATATGCGCTCTCTTCCTCAGGCAAGTCAGACAACAGGTGCAATGCGTCCTCAAAAGGAAGTGCCACCTCAGGGATGGTGCGCACATGCCGGAGCGGCCGGAGCGGTATGACCCTCAACTGCGGCACCTCACCATGCCTCACCTCCGCGATGGTCACCGAATGCTCATACTCCTCATTGAAAGTGATGGGCAGCGGTGACCCCGAGTATCTCACTGCCGCGTTGTCCTCCGGCACCTGATGCGGCCGGTGGAGATGTCCGAGTGCCGCATAATCATAGCCCTCGCCCAAGCAGCCAAGCGGATAATAGTCCATCCCTCCCACGTCGTCAGACGACAGATGGTCAGGATTTTCGGTCACAGCGAGGTGCGCCATGAGCACCACGGGTAAATGCTCCGTATTGCGTTCCCCCACCCGTCTGAGTATCTCCTCAAAAAAGCATTGCTGCCGGTCGGTACCGGCAGGTGATGCCGGGAAATTCTGTTTGAACACATGAGGGACAGCCACGATCCATCCCTTCTCCCCTACCCGACAGATATGGTCATCGAAGCAAACACCCTGTTCATTCCTTGCCAATCCTCCGAAGACATGCACACGAAAATGATGCCATAGAGAGCGGTCGATTTCGAGTCGTGAGGCACTGTCGTGGTTGCCGGCAGTCACAAAGATGGCCATCTCCGGACAAGCCTCATGCAACTGCAGCATCGCCTCAGTATACATGGTTTGTGTAGCCACGGATGGCACAGAGGAATGATAGACATCCCCACTGAGGAGAAAGGCATCAGGGCGTTCTTCAGCCACGATCTGCCTCAGTTGGCAGAAGAGATGCTCAAATTCATCCTGACGTTGATAATCATAGAACTCATGGCCGAGATGCCAATCGCTGGTATGCAGTATTTTCATCATTTATCAGATTTACATAACAAAAATAATCCTTTTTTTTCAAATTACAAAGCAATCGGCCATCTTTTATGCTCAATCAGTCATCAGGCCAACAGAAAGGGCCAAAATACTTATCAGTCTCACTTTTTTTTTATTATATTTGCAAAGACTTATTTCAACCATGACATTATGATGCAGTATCTTATCAAAAAATATGGGAAAGGTCTGGTTTTGGCCATCCTTTTCTTCTTGATCGGCTTTTCTGACGATCAATCATTCAATTCAGGTATGATGTCGATGGTATGCGTAGGCTTTTTTGTCTTTCTCATCCGCATCATCATCCTGGCGAAAAGCGGTAACAGCAAGAAAGTTGTATCGATGGGCAACAGTCTTATCCTCAGTGGTCTTCTCGTATTGTATGTGGTGACGCTGAAACCCCTCCGCCGTCTGATCCGCCACCTGCGCTACGGCACCTTTTGGGCGAAGCCCTACCCCTATTTGGCCATGTATGGCAGCGCCACCGACAGCCATGCCATGCTATCTAAATTCACGCCCCACTTCCACCATCCGAAAGCCCCTGCCGCAAAAGCCGTCTTATGGCGGTTGCTTGTCAACGGTTCCCTCTATTTCTCCACCGATGCCCACGGACAGACGGCGCTTTTTCTGTACCCCTCCATGGCCGATACCCAAGCCGACGGTATCGACCGCGCCCTTGAGGAAACCATCTACCGTTTTTTGCAACAGGCCCAGGAACCCGACGGCACTCTCTATCCGGAAAAGGTGAAGAAAGTGATCTGTTATTATCCTAGTCCGAAAAATAAAACCGAACGTGGACCCTTTGACTACAAAAACCAATATCGTTTCGCCGACTTGCTCAACACCGGCATCGGTCTCAATTCCTACACTCGGGAGGAAGTGAACCACCTGTTTGGCATGAAGCGATTTCTCAAAGGACTTCCAGGCACTTTTTCTCCGAACTATTTCAAGGGTGAGATGCTGCTGTTGGAAAAGATATGGCCCGAATACATGACCTATGCCTACCTGTTTGGCATAGAGAAGACCGTTTTCTCAAAACTATGTAACATGCTGCCCACCTCCAACGACAGTAAGTCCTTGCTTCCTCTGCTTCGCGACCATGCGACATACCGGAAAGTTTTGCACGACATGATGCACGCCATGGACGTTGCCACCCCAGAGGCTGAGGATTCCGTGGCAGGGCGCATGGGCCGTGTGCCCCTGGCATGGCATGTCGACGAGATCTACGACATCTGATCCACTCTTCCCTCATCATCAACTCTTATCAAAAACGACCTCATCATCAATCAAACATATCCCCATGCGACAATATAAGATTCCGGCAATCCTCCTTTTATTCCTCATTCTGTCACTCCCTTTGCATGCAGAGGAGCACACGAGATGGTTACCCTTCCTGCCCGAATGGTTGGAGATGGGACTATTCTTAATCGCCATCATCCTGGTGCCCGTGGTCGTCATCATTATCTTTGTGGGTATGTGGCGCAAAGTATTCAGCACGATCTGGTATATCATATCCCTCCAGCCCCTTCGCCGCCGCTTGTTGCGCAACAAGTTGTCGAACCAGATGGAATATTACCGTGACATCCCCGCCGAGGGAGACCTTCAGGTAGCCAACCATGTGTTGAACTCCGTGTCATCAGCATGGATCGCCGACTACCAGGGTCTGTTTGGCGCATTGATCTTGCGGTTGATCAACCAAGGCGCCCTACTGATGCGGGAACGCGCCACCCGATATGGCGTAGAGCCCCGTCCGGTACTCAGCATCGGTCATTGGCCCGACCAGAAACGTCTTGACAGTCTGCGTCTGTCGGCAGAGGAAAAGTACCTTGAGAAACAGTTTTTCCTGTTGTTGAAGGGAGCCGCCGGTAACGATGGCATCCTCCAGCCACGTGAACTTCAACAATACCTGCGTACGAATTCTGAGAACCACTTTCTCGCCGACCTCAAGACCTTCACTGAGCACCAGAAAGCGGCCATCAGCAATCAACAGACCGCCGTCCAACTGCTCGCCATGAAGAAATATCTGGTTGACGCCTCGCTTATCAAGGAACGAGGTCTGGCGGAGGCCAGCTTATGGCGTGAATATCTGGTCTATGCCATCCTCTTCGGTGTTGCCGACAAGGTGTGCGAGAATTTCGCGGAAGTATATCCCGATTTTTTCCAGACCAACGTGTTGGCTTCCGCCCAGCTCAACATTGTGGGCAACAACGGTTTGAAAGCCTACGTTTCCGCCGCCATCAAAGGAATGGAAGACGCCGACTCCAAATAAAAAAGCCGTCGGCTCTTTCATCTTTCATCTTTCATCTTTCATTTTTCATCTTTCATTTTTCATTTTTTAGGTCCTTTGTTGAATTTATAGGCGAAGGAGAACATGACATACCTCGGGATGCAATTGACCCACGATTCCGTGCGTCCCTGTGCATTGACGCTATACTGTTTGTTGGACAACTGATGAAGCAAGTCGAAAGCCGTCACCTTCAAGGTCAGTTTTTCCTTCCAGATAGAGCGTGACAGCTCAGCGTTCCATACCAGGTCATCCGTGTTCATCATCTTACTGCTGTATCCTCTCCGGCTGAACATCTTGATGTCGGTGGCCACCGATAAATTCACCCATGGGATGACATACATCAGTCGGGCACCATAGTTATAGTCGAAAGCACTGATGCGCTCGAAGTTCTCACGGTCACTGGTGGAACTTCTCCAATTCACGTCCCCCAGGATGGATACGGTCAGTTTATCTTTCTGATACTCCACCTCAAGTCTTTCATGCAAGTTCCAATTGTTGACCACACTTTTTTCAGCCATCCCATCCACAAGCGTCGCCGCCGACACATATTGGATAGGGAAATCCACGGAATGGGTATAACCCACATCCACCCGTTGCTTCAGCGTCAGCCGTTTCTTACGGTCGACGGGACGCTGGTAACTGGTACCCAGACTCCATGACCAGTTGCCGTTGATATTATCGCTTTTATAGGTATATGCACCCGTCTCCCTGTTATACAACGTACGAGTGCCCATGGAGTTGGTGGTGAGTTGCCCATTTGTCCACAGCTGCACAAATCGGCGTGTACTGTCGTTATTGAATTGGAAGGAGCAGCTGATGAAATGCGCCACCGATGGTTTCAGGTCAGTGTTGTGGATTCTGGTGACCAGCGGGTTGGTGGTGTTGTCGTGAGGCATGAGCGAAGACAGGTTGGGCCGGGAGACACTCATGTTGTAGGAAATCGACTGCAGTCCGTTTTTGCCAC
>JAEEGI010009851.1_pt1 | contig 20834 bp, 14 predicted proteins | sample 8958751 | NCBI WGS metagenome assembly JAEEGI01 (sample SAMN16246545, study PRJNA631951) | gut metagenome | biome: gut microbiome; feature: rumen; material: KS-attached | host: Bos | place: Iran: Karaj | collected 2018-10 | reverse complement strand
ACGACCCGGTGCAGGCTGCCGCGAATTACGTCTCGGCGGTTTGCAAGGGGGTGATGAAGATTATGTCGAAGATGGGCATCTCGACCCTGCGCTCCTACCGCTCCGCCCGGATCTTCGAGGCTGTCGGACTCGGTCCCCGGCTCATGCGCAGCTACTTTGGCGGCGTGACTTCCCCCGCTGGCGGGCTGGAACTGGAGGATCTGGAAATTTTGCTTGAAGAGCAACCGAAAGCTCCGGGAGCTCCCGTGCTTGGCCCGGGCGGCGAATATGGCTACCGCAGGGGAAGCGGGGAACATCTCTGGACGCCCCAGCGCCTCATGGACTTCCGCGAGTCCGTGCGCCACAATGACTACGCCCGTTTCAAACGCTACACCGCTTCCGTTGACAACGACAGCCGCGTCACCCTTCGTTCGCGGTTTGGTTTCAGGTCGGCAACGCCGGTCTCCCTCGATGAAGTTGAAAGTGTCGAGTCCATCGTCAAATCTTTCGTCGGCGGCGCGATGTCGCTTGGCTCGATTTCGCCGGAAGCGCATGAGACGATTGCCCTCGCCCTGAATGATATGGGCACGATGTCCAACTCCGGCGAGGGCGGCGAGAGCCCCGACCGTTTTGGCACCGACAGGAACAGCGCCATCAAGCAGGTGGCCTCCGGACGTTTCGGCGTGACCATCGAATATCTCCGCTCCGCGAAGGATTTGCAGATAAAGCTTGCCCAGGGCGCGAAGCCGGGCGAGGGCGGGCAGCTCCCTGCCCACAAGGTGAACGAACTGGTCGCCCGTCTCCGCCACGCCAAGCCGGGCACGACGCTTATCTCGCCGCCGCCGCACCATGACATTTATTCCATCGAGGATCTGGCGCAGCTCATCTACGATTTGAAGTGCGCGAACCCCGAGGCCCGTGTTTCGGTCAAGCTTGTCTCGGAGGCGGGCGTTGGCACGATCGCGGCGGGCGTCGCCAAGGCTCATGCCGATGTGGTCGTCATTTCCGGCTTTGATGGCGGCACGGGCGCCGCGCCGCTCACCTCCGTAAAACACGCGGGGATTCCATGGGAGCCGGGGCTCGCCGAATCCCATCAGACGCTGATCCGGAACAATCTCCGGGCCCGCGTCAAGCTTCAGGTTGACGGGCAGCTTCGCACGGGACGCGACATCGTGATTGGAGCGATGCTTGGCGCGGATGAATTCGCGTTTGGAACAGCCATGCTCGTCTCGCTTGGCTGCGTCCAGTGCCGCAACTGCAACCTGAACTGCTGCCCGGTCGGCATCGCCACGCAGAAGGAGGAGCTCCGCCGCAAGTTTGCCGGCCGGCCCGAACATCTTCAGTGCTTCTTCCGTTTCCTTGCGGAGGAAACGCGCGAACACCTTGCCTCCATCGGACTCCGCTCTCTCGCGGAAGCGCGTGGCCGTACCGACCTGCTGACCTCCATCGACCCGGGCTTTGATTTCGGAGAGATTCTGGCGACCCTGAAAGATCCGGAAGACCATTTTGCCTCTTCCTCGGCTCATCATAAAAACTATGACGTCCGTGAGCTTGTTCCCTGGTTCAACCCCGGTGCGGACATCACGCTCCAGCGTCGGATCTCCAACTCCGATCGTTCTGTCGGCGCGGCGCTGTCCGGACATCTCGCCGCCAACCGCCGCATCGATCGGCCCGCGGGGCATTTCACCGTGAACTTTACCGGCGTCGCCGGACAGTCTTTTGGCGCGTTTCTCGCCCGCGAAGTGACCTTCAACCTTTGCGGCTCCGCCAATGACTATATCGGCAAGGGCCTTTCCGGAGGGATTATCACGATTGTGCCGCCCAAAGTTTCCGAAGTCCCGGGCTTCCGGCCCGAAGACAATGTCATCGCGGGCAACGTGATCGCCTACGGTGGCACTTCGGGAGCCATCTACATTAACGGCCAGGCGGGAGAACGCTTCGGCATCCGCAACTCCGGAGCCACGCTTGTCGTTGAGGGAATCGGCGACCACGGCTGCGAGTACATGACGGGAGGCGTCGCCGTGATCCTCGGCCCGGTTGGCGTCAACTTCGCGGCGGGCATGACCGGCGGTACCGCCTATGTTTATGACGAGGCGGATACGCTCGACCTGAACAGCAACCTTGATTCCGTCGATCTCTTCCCTATCGAGGCGGGAGATGCGGACGAAGCGGCGCTGCTTGCCCTTCTCGAGGAGCACATCGCCCGTACCGGTTCGCCCAAGGCCCGGCGTGTGCTTGACGATTGGCCGAATGCCCGCCACAGGTTCATCAAGGTCGCCCCGATCAACGAACTGGCCTCTCCCGAGGCGTACAAGACCCGGAGCGCCTGACAGGGGAAGGGCTTTTCCATTACGTGATGGGGCAGGTTGGAGCCGCTGCGGGATGCTGCGCGTGCCGGACGCTGGAAGGCGTTACTGCTTGCCGCCGGCCAGCGTTTCGGCAACGTTGAGGTAATAGGCGTGGATACGCCCGTAGGCGTTGATGATGTCGAGTTCCCCGAGAACCCTTAATGGGGATCCGGGATCGTCCGGCCCGATGCGTCCCAGCTGGATGCGGCGGCATTCGCGCACGTATTTGTGGAAGGACTTCGCGTCGGCCTGGGCGGCGGCGACGTCTATCTCCGGGCTGGGGGTCTGTATCCACGGAGAGACCGTTTCCGCGAAGTTCTCGACCCGTTCATGCAGCTGCAGAAGAAGCGAGGTCGACTGCTGTGACATCTTCTGCCCCTCGCCGCGCAGCCGCTTGACAACCTTCAGCACCTGCGCCGCCTCGTCCGAGACGGATTCCAGTTCATCCGTGATACGCAGGATCTGGCGCGCGCGGTCCGCGACATCCTGCGGAAGGCGTTTCTTCAGTACTTCTCCAAGAAACTCGGTCACTTCGCGCTGGACGTTGTCCAGTATGTTTTCCCGGTGGATGATGTGCCGCTCAAGGCTCTCGTTCGATCTTCCCTCAAGCACCTTGCGGATGCATTTGAGGAGATTGGTGTTCGAATCCCGCATGAATTGCACTTCGATAAATGCCTGGTCGCAGGCGAGCACCGGCGAGATGATGCCCGTATGCAGCGCGGAAAGGTGCGGTTTCTCGTCCTCGCGCTGGGGCACGAGCCGTTCTATCAGCCTGGCGAACGGTTTCACAAACGGATAGAAGAGCAGTCCCCGCAGGACGGAAAAGATGGTGTCCGTCACGGCGATCGGCGCCATGACGCCAAGGAGCATCGGGCCTTTCGCCGTTTCCGTGATGACGTTCCAGTGCGGAAAGAGCGCCTTGCCGATTGGCACGAAGACCGGCAGGACGAAGGGCAGGAAGAGAAGCGAGCCGATCAGGTTGGAAAGCGTATGCGCGAGCGCCGTGCGTTTTGCCGCTGCCGATCCGCCGATTGCGGCGAGCCAGGCGGTCATGGTTGTGCCGATGTTTGCGCCGAACAGGGCCGCTATGGCCATTTCATAGGTGATGAGCTGCTGGGAGGCGAGCGTCATCACAATGGCGATGGAAGCGGCCGAACTCTGCACGACGGCCGTAAAGGCCGCCACCACGAGCGCGACCAGCGCGACGCTGCCCAGCGAGGTCGCCTCCATGCTTGTAAACGCACTTTGGATGTCGGGGTTGTTCCTGATGGGCAGCACGCCCTTCGCCATGAAGTACATGCCGAGGAAGACGAGCCCGAAGCCCAGGACGGCAAGGCCGAGGTTGTGCGCCCGCTCTTTCTTGACGAAGAAGTAGAGAATGCCGCCGAGTCCGAGGCTGACAAGCCCGACGATCTGCGGGTCGGGGGCGAAGGCGACAATCCATACGGTTCCCGTCGTTCCGATGTTGGCGCCGATGATGACATTGATGGCCTGCTGGAGCGTGATGAAGCCGGAGGTCACGAAACTGACCAGCATGACGGTTATCACCGAGGAGGACTGCACAAGTATGGTGGAAACAATGCCTGTTCCAACCCCGGCGATGCGGCGCGTGGTGGCGTATGACATGAAACGCCTCAGGCTGTTTCCCGCCACAGCCTGCAGGCCCTCGGAAAGGTGTTTCATTCCGAGAAGGAAGATCCCGAGGCCGCCGAGAACCGTGACGAATATCATTATTTCCATATGCAGCAGTCCCGCTTCCTCGCGGTTTTCCCCTCGCCGGGCAAGGGGGACCGCGGTGATTTGAGGCTCAAAACGCCATCCAAAATATAATATGAATCGTGAAACGACAACAAAATTGATGAAGTGGAGAAACTTTTGCCTCTTTTTCCCACATCCGGCGAATGAACACGCGGCCCCTGCAGACGCAGGCTTCCGCTGGCGGCCACAGCGTCTGTCCTTAGGCGAAGCTGCTTGAAATGCCTGCCATTTGTGGTCCACACTGGACAAGGAGCAAAAGATGTTGAAGGTACGGCCGGCGTATCGAAGCTGATGGGGCCGGGCGGCAAAGACGGAGGGCTTTTCGAAATATGCAGATGCTGGGAATATTGGCCGGACTCGTTTCGGCGGTGCTTCAGAGTTGTTCCTATATCGCAAGCGCGGTGTTTCTGCGCCGGCATGGGTCTCCAAGGGACATGCTTTTCTATTCGCAGGCCGTGCAGTTTCTCTTTGCCGTCCCGATACTTTTCGCCTTCGCGCCGGAAGGAGCGCTCGCCGACGCGCACCTGCTCATGGCAAACGCGTTCTGGCTGATCATTTTCACCATCACGCAGTTTTCCATGTTCGCGGCGCAGCGGACCGTCGAGCCGAGCAAGATCGCCACATGGCTTGGGCTCAAGATCGTTGTGCTCGCCGTGCTGACGACGTTTTGGCCGATCAACGGGGAAAGCGTGTCCGCGCTGAAATGGCTTGCAATTGCCATCACCATTTCCGCAGTGTGGCTGCTCAACCATTCCGGCGGCATGAGGCCGGGCTGGCGCGGCGCGCTCTATCTGGCCCTGCTTATCGGTGTTTCCAGCCTCTGTGATCGCCAGCAGGTCCTGATCATCGGGGAATTCCGAAAATATGGCTCTGGACTTTTCGCCAGTTCGGTTCTCACGCTTGCGCTCGGATATGCAACCTTTGGCGTGTTCGCCATCGGCTACCTGATCGCCGATTGGCACAGGCTTCTTTCCGCTTCCGGGCGGGGCAGGCCTGCGCCCCTTGCGTCCACCGCGCGCGAGGTCTGGGGAAAAATGCGTGATTCCGTTCCCTTCGCGGCCTTCTGGTTTTCGGCGATGATGTGCATCTATTTCTGCTATGGCGAACTTGGACCGGTGTTCGGCAATGTTGTCCAGTCGACGCGTTCCGTCATCGCGGTCGTCATCGGCATGCTTGCGGCGAGGCTCTTCGCGCTGGGCGTGGAGACTCCCGTCAGCCGCTTGATGTGGATGCGCCGTTTTGTGGCCGCCGCGCTCATGTCCGCGGGCATCATCCTCTACTCGTGTCTCTGAATGGTAGTGCAAGTATCAAGGCCTGACGCTCCCTTGTGGCGTGCTTCAGACTTCAATTTTCCGAGAAAGGGACTCCATGCACGGCAATAACGACATTTTCGGCAGAATCGGCAAAAAGTTGAAGGCAGGCGGCGGTTTCCATAAGGTCTGCCCGGCCTCCGGGTTTTTCTCTGGCTTGGTCCGGTCTCTGTGGCCATGATGCCGACGGTCGCGGTCATCATCGTCTGTCATAACCCGGCGCAGGATCTGGCGCGCTGTCTGGCCGCGCTGGAGACGGGCAGCCTGGTCCCGGCGCTGACCTGCATTGTGGACAGCGGTTCAGATGATGCCGGATATCTCGACGCTTTGGCCGAACGGCCGGATATCCTCTGCCTCCGCGAGGGCAACATCGGGTACGGGCCGGGCAACAACCGGGGACTTTCCGCCGTGCCGCCGGACATTCCCTATATCCTCTTTTTGAACCCGGACTGCTTTGTTTTGCCCGATACGCTGGAACGGGCCGTGGCGCTGCTGGAAGCCGATCCCGCCCTGGCCGCCGTCGGTCCGCGCCTTGCCGGTTTTGACCGCGGACGCGACACACCCACCGGTTTGCTGGATTCCACCGGCATTGTCCGATCCTGGTACGGCCGTTGGCGCGATCGGGGACAGGGCGAACCAGACGATGGCCGTTACCGTACCCCCGAAGTCATGCCCGCCCTCTGCGGGGCCTTTCTCTTCTGCCGCCGGAACGCGCTGGAAGCGGCGGCTCCTGTGCCGGGCCAGGCCTTTGATCCGGCCTTCTTTCTCTACAAGGAGGATATCGAACTCTGTCTGCGCCTGAGAAAAAAGGGATTTCGCCTGCTCTATCATCCGGAGCTTCGGGCGTATCACTGCCGGGGCTGGCAGGGCAGGGCTGCCATGCCACAGAGGCTCAAACTGATAGCCGCGGCAAACGAAATTCGCCTTTACCGCCGCCATCCTTCGCCCTGTATGCTCTGGGCGCTTGCCAAATATGCTCTGGTGCGCCTGCTGGGGCTCTGAACCGGACATGGCGTTTTATTTGTCCACCTTCCTGATCTCCGGTGCTTTCCAGGAGCCGTCGAGCACCGCTTTTTCCGGCAGGTAGATGCGCATGAACAGGTGGAAGCCCCTGTCGCCGACCGGCAGCCAGTTGTCCGCCAGTGCCGGGTCCTCCGGCTTTTGAGCCTGGAGGTAAATGTTCAGGGAACCGTCTTCGCTGAACCGTACGGCGCTGCGGTCGTTGATGCAGAAACGGTTCAGCTCGTTGTCGATCAGAAAATCGTCGTCGCCGTAGGCGGTAATCGACCAGAAACCGTAGTCCCTGACCGGCGGCAGTGCGCCCCTGTCGAAGCGCAGCACGTAGCGGCTGGCCCCATTTAGCAGATCTCCTGTGCTGTCTGTCGCGGCTTTCGGGTATACGGCCACCTCCACGGGGTTTGCTCCAAAGCCGCCAACCGCCACGGCGGCGCGGTAGACATATTCCGTGCCGAAGCGGGAAATCGGCTCCCCAAAGCTGTGAAACACGCCGTTTTTCATCATAAAACGCAGGGCTTCCCGCTGATAGTGCGCGAGCAGTTCCCTGCGCATGGCCGCCCAGGCCGCTTCCGCCCCGTCTCCGAGGATACTTACTTCAAAGCGGAGCCCCGGGCCGATGCCAAGGGGAGCAAAAACCTTCATGGCCTCCGCGTCCGCCGGAAAGGCCGGATTATCCTTGAGCAGTTCGTTGAATTTCCCGAAGTATTCCGCAGGCCCCAGGGAGAGCGCTCGCTGGATCGGGACGAAGTCGTTGGCCCTGTCATAACTTCCGGCGGGCATTCTGCCGCCTCCGGTAAAGACCGAAAGCGTCCGGGCCGTCAGCTTTTCCTGGATCGCGTAGATGTTGGGCAGGTCCTCTTCTCCGAAGCAGACGGTCCTGCCCAGAATCCAGCCCATGTTGGTCGGCATTTTTACCTCGGTCATGCCGGCCGGGACTGTGCCCCGGAAGCCGGGGCCGGTCAGGAGGTAGGTCCTTGCCCCATTTGTGTCGCCGCCGGTGCCGAGGATCGCCACGGAATTCGACCAGGCGTCCATGACCTGCAGCATCAGGAAACGGTCTGCCGCCGGTTTTTCGATGACCAGGGCGTCAGCGGACAGGTCCACGAAGAGCTGGGAGTAGATGGTGTCCACGTTTGGCGTGACCACCTGGCGGAAGGAGGCTGTCGCCAACTGCCGGGCATGCAAAAACTGGTTGGCTGGCGCCTTGTAAGGTGTCGCCTCCACCGTATTGGTGCCGGTCGTTTTGGTGGCGTCCATCAGGATCAGCGGGAAAGCGAAGGTGTAGGCGTCCCTGATGGTCTTCCAGACGTTTGAAGCGGGCATGCTTGCCGCAGCATCGGTTTCTTTTCCCGGTTTCATGGCAATGTCTCCTTTTCCTGGTTTGTTTGCGCCCGGGGGCCCGGAATGTGCCGCCGCTTTCTCCGGGCCTGTGGCGGCAAAGGTCCTTTTCCCCGTATGTTATCGGAAGGGCGGCGTCCCGGCAAGTTTGGGGAAGAGTCGCTTTTGGCTCGTCCCCCTGTCTCTTTTGAGCATGTGCATCGCCACATGGTCATTTCCGTTCAACGGCTTGATATTGGTGGTATGGGTAAAATTTGCATAAGAGCATATTTATCGGGCATGTGGGGTAGGATATACTTTTAACTTTAGGCGTATCGTAAAAATCTTTCCGTGTATGACGGTAATGCGCATGAGATTACTGGTGCGCATGTTCGCCGTGTAAGGCAGAGGCGGTTGACAATCTCGACGGATATCCATGAAAAACATCCCCAAAACCCATTTGATTCTGCTTGTTCTTGTCCTCCTGACGATTGTCTGGTCAGTTGTCGGGGTGGTTGATACCTACCTGACCTGGATTCTTGAGGCGGCGCCGGCACTTGTCGGGCTCGTGATCCTTGTGCTTACCTACAGGAAATTCCGGATGCCCACATACCTCTATATGGTGATGGCTTTCCACATGGTCATCCTTTTGGTGGGGGCGCATTATTCCTATGCAAAGGTCCCGCTGGGATTCTGGATGGAGGACTGGTTCGGTTTTACCCGCAACAACTACGATAAAATCGGGCACTTTATGCAGGGTGTTACACCTGCGCTCCTGAGCATTGAAGTTTTGCAGCGCATGACACCCCTCAAGACAAAAGGCTGGACGGCATTCCTCTCGATATGTGTGGCCGAAGCATTTTCCGCGCTTTACGAAATCATTGAATGGCTGGCCTCATTGTGCAGCCCCACCGGTACGGAAGCGTTTCTGGGCACGCAGGGCTACATTTGGGATACCCAGTCGGACATGCTCATGTGCTTTATCGGCGCAATCATTGCGGCTGTTGTCCGTTTGAAATTTCCACCTTGTAAAACATCCGGCAGTTCCCAAGGGGAAAATTAAGTCCCCGCCTCGTTTCAATTTACGTCCCCATGCAGGGGACGACGAATTGGAATTTTATCCTCTGCCTTTTGGGAACCTTGCAAAATTATTGTAATAAAAAGTGAATATCAATCGATATTTTAACAATTTAATATTGTTAACTATTTGATATTACGATATAATGCTGTTTGTGATTGTTTGACCTTTCCAAGGAGCATTTATCATGTCACAGCCTGGACTTTTTGACCAACAGGAAATCTTGAGCAGACGAGACAAAAAAGGTGACGTTCTCGTCCGTTTGAACAATGCCGTCGAATGGAAAGTCTTCGAACCCATCATCAAGAAGGCTCTCTCCAAAGACCGGCGCTCCCAGGCAGGACGCAAGTCCTATAACCCTTTGCTTATGTTCAAAGTTCTCATCCTCCAATCGTTGTATAACATGTCTGATGATGCGGCTGAGGATATCATAGACGACCGGCTTACTTTCCGTCGTTTTGTTGGTCTTGAAGACAGCCAGAAATCTCCGGATGCCACAACCATCTGGAGATTCCGGGAGGCCCTTGTCGAAGCCGGAGTTATGAAGGAGCTGTTTGAAATCTTTAACCGACACCTGGAGGAACAGGGCTTTCGTGCGGAAAAAGGGCAAATCGTAGACGCAAGCATTGTGGAGGTTCCTAAACAACGGAACAAACCAGAGGAAAACAAAGCTATTAAGGAAGGCAATCCGCCTGACTGGCCCGAAGCGAAAAAACGGCAAAAGGATGTGGATGCCCGCTGGACGAAAAAGAACGGAACATCTCACTTTGGATACAAAAACCATATTTCTGTAGATGTGCAATACAAGCTGATTCGCAGTTTTGAGGTCACATCGGCTGAAGTGCATGACAGCCGGAAATTTGAGGAGCTGTTGAGCGAGAATACGAGCCGTGATGTTTATGCGGACTCGGCATACCGTTCAGAGGAAAGTCTGACAAAATTGAAAGAGTTGGAATACCGGGAACATCTCCAACGTAAGGGACAAAAAAATCACCCTTTGACCAAACTGGAAAAACAGGGAAACCGGACGCGGTCCAGGATTCGCAGCCGCGTGGAGCATGTATTTGGTGCGCAGTTACAACGAGCAGGTCAACTCGTGGTGCGGACAATTGGCCTTGCCCGGGCGACCGTGAAGATCGGTTTCAGAAATCTGGCCTATAACATGGACCGGTTGGGCTTTTTGCTGGGGGCCTGAGGGAGAAGTGCGCCCAGAGTTTGGGAAAAAGCAAGAAGAAAAAAGAAAAAAGCAAGTAAAATCATCAAGATAAATAATATAGCTTTTATAAGACCCATAATCAGCGAAACAATTACAAACAATCTGTTCAAAAAAATAAGCATAAAATTAAAGACAAAAGCACAAAACGCTATTTTTCAAGGTACCCTTATTCTTTTTCAAAACCATGATGCAGGTTGCGATCGTGGTTCCAAAGAACAGGTTGTCCGGCAGTTGGATAACGCAGTCCACATAGTTGTTGTCCACAAGGTACTTCCTGATCTTCCCTTCCTTCCCTCCCCTGTACAGGACACCGGGGAAACAGACGATTGCCGCCGTTCCATCGGACGCCAGCCAGGCAAGCGAATGAAGGATAAATGCCAGATCAGCTTTCGATTTCGGCGCCAATACGCCGGCGGGGGAATATCTGGCGTCATTCATCAACAGGGGGTTATCCTCGCCTTCCCAATGAATACTGTAGGGGGGATTGGATACGATCGCCTCAAAGGGTTCGTCATCCATGTGCTTCGGGTGAACAAGCGTATCGCCAAGGGCTATGTCAAACTTGTCATAGTCTATGTCATGCAGGAACATATTGATGCGGCACAGATTGTACGTGGTGATGTTGATTTCCTGCCCGAAAAAGCCCTGCCTCACATTTTCCCTGCCAAGTATCTTCGCAAACTTCAGCAAAAGCGAACCGGAACCGCAGGCCGGATCATAGACCTTGTTTACGGACTTCTTTCCGACCGTCGTTATTTTCGCCAAAAGTTCCGAAACTTCCTGCGGCGTGTAAAACTCGCCGCCCGATTTTCCGGCATTGGACGCATACATGCCCATCAGATATTCATAGGCATCGCCAAAGGCATCAATTGTATTGTCCTGATAGTTGCCCAGATTCATGCTGGCAATGCCTTCAAGCAACCTGACAAGCTTCTGGTTTCTTTCCTCTATTGTATTTCCAAGTTTCTTGCTGTTGACATCGATATCGTCAAACAGGCCCTTGAAATCGTCTTCGCTGTCCGTTCCGGTGGCGGACTGTTCAATGTGCTTGAATATTTTCTCAAGGGTTTCATTCAGGTCCTCGTCATAAGGAGCTTTTTTCCGTACATTCTCGAAAAGTTCCGAAGGCAATATAAAGAAGCCCTTCGTATCAACCATCTCTTCCCGCGCGTTTTCCGCCTCATCATCCGTTTCTTGCAGATAGGAATACTCTCTGTATTGCTCTTCATCCACTTCACGCATTCTTTTGTTGATATAGGCGGACAGGTTTTCGGAAATATACCTGTAGAACAGCATGCCAAGGACATACTGCTTGAAATCCCAGCCATCGACAGAACCCCGCAGATCGTTCGCGATTGCCCATATGGTTCTGTGCAGTTCGGTCCTTTCCTGCTCTTTCTTATTGTCAACAGACATGGCGGCTCCTTATCGCATCTTCTTTTTGGGACATCACGGGAACAGCGGACAGCCAGCTGAAAAATACTGTGGTTTCCGGACAATACGCAAACCGGAATTAACAGGATATCATGTTCTGAGAAGTCCAAAAACATGAAAAGCCCCGGGCTTTTCGCTCCCGGGGCTTTTCTTCAGCAATGGCCGGTATCCCAAGGGGAAGGCTTTAAAGGCCCCATCTCGGAGCCGGGCAACTCCCCCGGTACTCCCTCATTTTCTTCACGCCTCCGCTATCTGCCACTCGTCAATCTGTTTGCTCTTCGTACCGAAGTTCAGGCCCAACTTGAAGAGCTTGCGCGGATCGGCCGCATAGGGCGCGGCATAGCCCTTTTCCTCAATCTGCCTCAAGGCAGCTTCGGCGGACTGATCCACCTTCATCTCCAGCACGTAAATGAAGTCCTTCGCCTTGATCACCACATCCGAGCGCCCGCCCGCCACCGGATGCTCCACCTCGCAGTAAAAGCCCACCAGCCGGAAAATGATGAACACAAGATTACGAAAATAGGCCTCCACCGGACTGTGCTCATATGGAATATCCGCCAGCAACGCCTCCAACTGGATCATAAACGTCTCTGCATGGCCCTCATCCAGGGCTGTCACCAACCGTTCCAGCAGAGTATCGGCCCGCTCCGGTTTCTTGTGGACAAAAGCAGGCAGCAGCAGATTGAAAAAGCTGTGTTCCACTTCCTCGTTGGGAAACTTGAGGCGGTAGTTGCCGGTGCGGGGATGCACGGCCGCAATGGTGAGATAACCGCTCTGATATAGAACGGGCAGCAGATCCTCTTCCAGACTGTCCAGCGCGCTCAGCCGCGACGCCGCAATGGAATCGATGGTAAGGTTTTCCAGATTGATATTGTCCCGCTGCAGCACTTCAACCAAAAATTTCGGCGTGCCGGTTCCAAACCAGTAATCCCTGAACTTTTTTTCATCCAGGGCGCTGAGCAGACTGAATGGATTGTAGACGCTTTCGGCATGTTCCTCAAACAGATAGCCGTCGTAGCGCCGCTTTAACTGTTCTCTGGCCTCGTCAGAAGAAATTCCGTTGCGCCGCGCCAGATCTTCAATGCCCGGCGCAAAGTACGTTTCCAGCTCCTGTTCCGTTATGCCGCACAGTGTGGCATAGTCGGCGTACATCGAAATATCTTTCAGGTTGTTCAAGTCGCTGAATATGCTGAGCTTGCTGAACTTGGTCACGCCGGTAAGCAGGGCAAACTTTATACATTCGTCGCAGGTTTTCAGGTTGCCGTACAGCCCCCGCAGCGTGGAACGATACGCCTCGCGCAGCGGCTCGTTGCCGATGGCCTCCAGCAATGGTTTGTCGTACTCGTCGATCAGGATGACCACCTGACGGCCAGTCTGTTTGCAGGCGCGGTGAATGATACCGAAGAAACGGTCATCCATGCCCACTTCCACCTGATTTTTGCCATAGAGATTTTCCCAGGCTGTCAGGTACAGATCCAGACGCTCAAGCAAATTGGTGTAGTTTTTGTACTCCTTGCCGCCCAAATCCAAACGCAGCACCGGGTGCGCCTCCGGTTCCCCGGACTGCTCCGCGATGGCCAGTCCCTGAAACAGATCCTTCCTGCCCCCGAACCAGGCCGCGATGGTGGACAGCAGCAGTGATTTCCCGAAGCGGCGCGGCCGGCTCAAAAAATAGTAGCAGCCCGAATTGATGAGCTGCGCTATCTGCGCAGTTTTATCCACATACACATAGCCTTCTCTGCGGATCTTCTCAAAATCCTGAATGCCGACGGGGTATTTCATGGGCTCTCCTCATGGGAACAGGCTGGAAAAAGCGGTTTCGCAAATATCTCCCGCGCAACCGCGCAGCATGCAATCAATGCCAGAGATCCGCCCGGCTGTAAAGAAGGCGCGAGGGGGGGGAAGGCTCTCAAAGGAAAGGCACCCAAACTAATACAAGAAATCATGCCCTTCCCCGCCACAAGCTACCATCTCCTGCTGTTGGGAAGTTTTTATGAAAAATCAGGGAAAACGTAAAAAGCCCCGGGGATTTTGTTCGCCGGGGCTTTTTTCAGTAATGGCCGGTATCCTTGAAGGTTCCGTCCTTGAAGGTCCATTCATAATACAAACCGTGCAGATTCCGGTTCACCCGGATCTTGTCGGCTTTGACTTCTATGCGCGGATTGCCCAGCACATTTTCGTTGCAGACCAGCCAATGCTTGCCGTCGCGGATGCGGTAGACGTACACGGCGAAGGCGTTGCCGTCCTTCTCGTTGATAGTGCGCACGGCGAAAACAACCTCATCGACGCCATCCCCGTCAAAATCGTGCTGGCCGATGGTGTATTCGCTCAGGGTGTGGGGGAAACCGGTTTCATCGTGGGTAATGTCTCCAAAGATGAATCCCAGCCGGGTGTACTGTTCCTTTTCGTCGCGACAGTAGGCGGCAATATCCATCTGATCGAAGAACAGGCCGAATTCCAGGGTGCGGTCCTGATGTTTGTACAAAAACTTCAAACCGTTGTTGTAGGGATCGTCCTTCAAGCGAAACATGATCCCGGAGGAAATGCCGGTAACAAACGGTTTCATGCCCATGCTTTTGTCGTTGGCGATTCGGTTGTACTGATAGAACGAATCGACATACCACACCTTCAGGCAGGAGATGTCGCTGCAAGCCGCACGTTTTTGCCAGTTTTGCTTGACGAAAGCGCGAAAGGCATCGGAATTGCCGGTCCAGCGCTTGGCAGTCTCGTAAACCTGGGAAAGCTGATCGTCCGCATGAGAAAGCTCCGGCAGTGCACATATCTGTTTTTCGGCGTAGCTTTGCGCTTTGGCGCAGTCGAAACTGGCGCCACAAGCCGCGCCCACACCAAGAAGCAGGAGCGGTATCAGCCCCAGACTTCCCAGCAAACGGCCCTTGTCGCTCATGTCTCTCCTCCCGTTTTCAAAAAAAGGACCTCCGTGGAAGCCCAAAATACAAAAAGACGGTTATTGCTAACCGTCTTTTCGCCCGGCAAATGCTCAGCGAATCGCCCGGCATTCTTTAAAAATGGAACGAATCGGGAATTACCTTATCCAGATTGGCCGCCGTTGCCTCTACCTTCTTGCGCGCAACCAGGCCATTTATGGAGCCCAGTGAAAGCAGATGCGCATAAATCAGCCCCATGAAGGGCCGCAAGGCCAGGTACTCCTCATTGGAAAGCTCTCCCAGACTCTTCTCGTTCACCATCTGTACGCCTTCCAGCTTGAAATTCTTGTCACCCGCCGCATTGATCCGCATATTGAAAGGCGTCAGGAGATGCTTTTCTTTCAGAATCGCGGCAAAACGTTTCGAAATCTGCGCGGAGCGATGATACTCGCTGATAAATTTGAAAAATTTTTCCATTACCGGCGCACGTTTGCCATCTTCGGTGAAAAGCGGCTCCCCGCCTTCATCCGCCAAAAGACCGCTCTCTTCGTCGATGCACAGCACCAGACGCTCCTTGCCTTCCTCGTCGCCTTCCACCTTGGGAGCCTGGGCAAAAATGAACGGGTAACGGCGAACTGTCGCCGGAATGTACTCGGCACGCCACTTGCCCAAAGAGTTGACAAAAAGATTTTCCTCCCTGCCCAGTCCCATCAGCAAAAAGGGCGATATCTCTCCGCCATATTCGGCAAACACTATGGGATAGATGTGCATTGCGGCGGAAAATTCCGCAACCACCGCGGGAATGAGGGTTTGCTTGGCTGCAAACGCATAGGAAGAAACCGGAAGAAGACGTTTTTTACCGTGCTGCGAGAAAGTCAGCGGAACAATTTTGGCCATGTCAACAACCTCCCTTTTTAGAAAACTCTTTTAAAAGTCACCCGTCACACTTCTGCATTAAAAAAAATCCCCGGGGAAACCTCATGTCACCCCGTTCTTCAACCCGCGACTTCACCGGGGACATGCTCAAACACCCGTTCAATCCGCAAAGCCCGGCCCGTTTCGATATCAATTTCCGCAACCAGGCCGTTCAATATCAGTTGCCGGCAGGCCGGTTCGAACCGGACCGGACGCTGCGTCAAAAAGCGCTGAAGCGGTTTCTCCTTCTGAAAACCAATGACGCCATCCCATCCGCCCGTCATTCCCAGATCCGTTATGTAAGCGCTGCCCTGCGGCAGGATGCGCTCGTCGGCGGTCTGCACATGCGTATGGGTTCCGGCCAGCACCGACACCCGCCCGTCCAGATAGTAGCCAAGCGCCATTTTCTCGCTGGTGGTTTCCGCGTGAAAATCGGCCAGGATAATCTTCGTCTCCCCGGAAAGCCGCTCAATCTCCCGATCGGCCGCCAGAAACGGACAATCCAGAGCGTTCATGAAGACCCGCCCTTCCAGATTCAGCACCCCGACCTTGACGCCGGAGATGCTCGTGAAAACACCGGAGCCACGGCCCGGAGCCGGGTCCGGATAGTTGGCGGGACGCAGGACACGCCCTTCCTCTTCCAGAAACGGCATCATTTCCTTCTTGCCCCAGATATGGTTGCCGCTTGTCAGCACATCGACGCCCGCGTCAAACAGCTCGATGGCCACGGTCGGAGTCAGCCCCATGCCGGCAGCGGCATTTTCGCCATTCGCCACCACAAAATCGACCCGGTGGCGCTGCACGATCTGCCGCAAGGCACGGTCCAGGGCACAGCGGCCGGCCCGGCCGACAATATCCCCAATGAGCAAAGCCGTCAGCGTTCCGGCACTCATCGCGCGTAATCCACAGCCCGGGTTTCCCGAATCACGTTGACCTTGATCTGGCCGGGATAGGTCATCTCCTGTTCGATCTTGCGGGCGATCTCGTGCGCCACTACCTGCGCCTGCGCATCGGAAACGCCGTCGCTGTCAACCATCACGCGGATTTCCCGGCCCGCCTGAATGGCAAAGCAGCTGCTGACCTCGGGGAACGAGGTTCCAATACGCTCCAGATCCTCCAGCCGCTTCACATAGGTTTCCAGCATTTCGCGGCGCGCGCCAGGACGGGCGCCGGAAAGCGCATCCGCGGCCTGCACCAGCACCGCCAGAACCGTCTGCGGATGCTCATCTTCGTGATGCGCCGCCACCGCATGGACAATCGCCGGCGATTCCCCATATTTTTTCAGGATATCCGCGCCGATAACCGCGTGCGACCCCTCTATCTCGTGATCCACCGCCTTCCCCAGATCATGCAGCAAGCCGGCCCATTTGGCCTGCTTGACGTTCACGCCAAGCTCTGCCGCCATGATGCCGCACAGAAAGGCCACCTCGATGGAGTGCTGCAGCACATTCTGCCCGAAGGAAGTGCGGTACTTGAGACGTCCCAGCAGCTTGACAATCTCCGGGTGGGCGCCATGCACGCCAATATCGAAAGTCGCCCGCTCGCCAGCCTCGCGGATGGTCTTGTCCACCTCCTCACCGGCCTTTTTGACCATCTCCTCGATCCGCGCCGGATGGATGCGGCCATCCGCAATCAGGCGTTCCAGCGCCAGCCGCGCCACTTCCCGCCGTACCGGGTTGAAGCCCGACAGGATCACCGCTTCCGGCGTATCGTCAATAATCAGATCAATGCCGGTGGCCGCTTCGATGGTGCGGATATTGCGGCCTTCCCTGCCGATGATCCGCCCCTTCATCTCGTCGGAAGGCAAGGGCACGACACTGACCGTGCGTTCCGCCACATAATCGCCGGCATAGCGCTGGATCGCCAGGGCGATGCACTCCTTGGCCTTCTTGTCGGCGGTTTCACGGGTCTCGTCTTCCATCTGCTTGATATATTTGGCGCAGTCATGCCGGGCCGCGCTTGTCATCTCCTCCATAAGCTGCTTCTTGGCATCAGCGGCGCTCAGATTGGAGAGGCTCTCCAGCTTCTCCCGCTGCCGGGCAACCAGTTCCTCGGCTTCGCGCTCCTTTTGCTGGACACGTTCCTCCTTTTCGGCGATCGCTTTCTCCTTCTTGCCGAGTTCCATATCGCGCTCGTCCAGCTGACCGGACTTGCGATCCAGATTTTCCTCTTTTTGCAGCAGGCGCCGCTCCTTCGCCTGAAACTCCCGGCTCTGTTCCTTGACTTCGTTATCCCATTCCACCTTGGCCTGGAAGACCGCATCCTTGGCCTGAATCTGGGCCTCCCTGCGAATCGTTTCCGCTTCCATTTTGGCCGCTTCCACAATCTGGCCGGCGGCCAGCTGCGCATCTTTCATCCGGGACTGGCAAAAATAAAAGCCCAGCGCGCCGCCTCCGCATAGCGCCAACACCATGACAAAAATCAAGAACAAGGTCTCCAAAATATCCTCCCGAAAAACCGTCTATCCGTTTTGAACAAAAACAACTCGCGCCTCGGTGACAATCAGCTGCACCGGTACATCATGCGCTTCTCCGAAAAGAGCGGGCACCAGCTGCCCCTCATAGCAAAGGCCTGCTCGCAGGCCGGCCGGTTTCTCCCTGGAAAGCACGCGATCGTAATATCCCTTTCCATAACCCAGGCGCCAACCAGACAGTGAAAAGGCCACGCCCGGCATAATCAGCAGGTCCAACTCCGAAACCGCGACCGTATTCTTTCCAATGGGTTCCGCCACGCCAAACGACCCACGCTGCAGATCCTCCAGGGACGTCACCGTCACGAATTCCATATCCTCTCCGCAGACCCGCGGATAGGCGACACGCTTGCCGCAGCTCACAGCGGCGGCAAAGATGGCGGCCGTCGGCACTTCACCGCGCACCGGGCTGTAGAGGCCAATCGTGCGGGCACGGCAAAAGGCTTCCAGCGCGATCACGCGCCGCGCAGCAGCTTCCCCGTACTGGCGCCGTACAGTTTCGGGCAGCCCCGAACGCCACTCCAGTATCTGCTTCCTGACATCTTGTTTGGACATACAGCACAAGCATCCACGCTTCGTGGAAAAGAACTTTTCCGGCACACTTTGGAAAAGCCTGAAGAGGACAAGCGTTTCAAGGAAAGAGAATCAGTTGGGGGGGAAAATTATTCCCGAAAGGAAATAAAACATCCATCCAGGAAAAATCCTGGAATTTTCACGTGTTTGCGCTTTCCAGCACGAATTTTTCCTCTATCTCCCGTTTCGCAAACACCTTCCGATCGCTGAACTGCTTTTACTATATGAAAAAGCCTCTTCCCGCACCTTTGCGGGAGAAAAGCATACTCTTTCCCTTTTCCCGTTCTTTCCTTCAATCCTTCTTCAAAAAACCAATTCCCGGATCGTTTTTCCAATTTCCGCGCCGCGCTTCACCACATCATTTGGAAATAAATATGTAATGTTAAAAGCCTGGCGCAACAAAGTCAAACGCTTTCAGGTTTTGTCAAACAGCGCGGTCACAAAGAGATGCGGATCGAAGGGCCGCAGATCGTCCACGCCCTCTCCGGTGCCGATATAGCGGACCGGAATGCCCAGTTCGCTTCCCACCGCCACGATCATTCCCCCGCGTGAAGTGCCGTCGAGCTTGGTCAGGGCCACACCGGAAACCTCCACCGCTTCATGAAACTGCCGGGCCTGCACCAGGGAATTCTGCCCCAGGGTGGCATCAAGCACCAGAAGGGTTTCATGCGGAGCACCGGGAACCTCGCGGGAAACCACCCGGCGAATCTTCCGCACCTCCTCCATCAGGTTGGATTTGGTATGCAGCCTTCCGGCGGTATCCAGAATAACCACGGAGGCCCCGCGCGCCACCGCCGCCCGCACCGCGTCAAAGGCCACGCCGGCGGGATCGGCTCCCGGCGTATGGCTGACGATGTCGGCTCCGGCCCGCTGCGCCCATACCGTCAGCTGTTCCGCAGCCGCCGCGCGGAAGGTGTCGCAGGCGCCCAGCACGACCTTTTTCCCTTCCCGCGTCAGCCGATGCGCCAGCTTGCCAATCGTGGTCGTTTTGCCCACGCCGTTCACGCCAACCACCATCAGCACAAAAGGCGAAACGCCATTAAAATCCAGCGGCTTTTCACCACGCCGCAGACAGTTTTCCATTTCCTCCATCAAGGCCGCACGCAAGGCGTCGCCCTGCCCGATTCCCTCCTTCCTGCAGCGCTCCTCAAGCACCTTGCGCAGATCCATCGTGGTCTTCATGCCCACATCCGCGGAAATCAGGATTTCTTCCAGTTCCTCCCACAGTTCCTCGTCGACCTTCCGGGAGCCTCCCAAAAGATCGTCCAGCCGCTTCACGAACAGGCTCCGGGTCTTGGCCAGCCCCGTTTTGACCCGCTCCAGCAGCACAGGAGCCGATTCCGGCTCCATCACACTTTCCGTTTTTTCCTCAACCGCAGCGGTTTCGGCAGGTTCAGCCGCCGTTTCCGGCGCTTCGGCCGCTTCGGAAACAGCCGCCGGCGCTTCAGGCTCCCCGGCAAGCGTTTCTGCAGCAGCTTCAGATTTTTCGGAAGGCGCGGCGGGAAGCGCTTCCGAACCCTCCCGCACCTGTTCCGGCATCCGCTGCTTCCGTTTCAACAAGGCCAGAACAGCCTTGAACTTTTCGGCAAAGGTCCGCGGCGTTTCCCTTCCGGGAGCCGAACGCAGTGCATCCCGCCAGCGTGGAAGAGAAAAGGCCAGCAGTACCATCACCACGCACTGCGCAACTATCACCAACGATGCATAAGCCAGCAAATCGTTCATATGCCCACCACCCTTCTCTGCGACTGCTTCCCAAAGACTTCATATTATTTAAGCCCCGGCAGTTCCAGGGTGGCAATCATAGCAAACAAGCCATTTTCATAAAAACAATTTTTCTTCCGGGAAAACGCGTTTATATTAGCCTGAGTTTCCATTTTTCCAGACATGCATGCCTATGAAGTACATCGTAAAAAAACTTGTAGCACTGGGCAAAGTGCTGATGGTCGTCATCCCGCTGCTCCTGTCGCTGTCCGCCCTTCTCCGCTTCACGCTGGAGCGTTTCGATCTCCGCGGCTACACCCAGGCGGCGCTGGAGACGGCAGTCGGTCCGGTCTCATTCCGGGACTGGGAATTCCGCCTCTCACCGTTTCCGGAACTGATCTGCTACGACATCCACAGCACCGCCGCGGCCGATTACGGCGTCGATCAGCTTCAGCTGGCCAGCCTGCACCTGCGTCCGCAGTTATGGAAACTCCTCCACGGCCAGCTTGTCCTTGACGAAATCATCCTGGAAAAACCTGTGGTTCAGATAGATCAGGCGAAGCTGCGCGCGGCGCTCGCAAAAAGAACCGGGTCGTCCGCCCATCTTTCGCGCATTCACCTGAAAAAGATCCGCATAGCCAACGGCTCCGTCACACTGAAACCGGAAGGCGCGCGCAAGGCGCTCACGCTCCGCTCACTGGACGGGTCCTGGCAGCAAAAAGGCAACCTGACGCAATTTTCCGGCAAAATCGCGCAGGGGCAGGCGGCAGATGCCTCATTTTCCGGGGACATGAGCCTGACGGAGGCCCCTCTCTGGCGCGACTGGACAGTGA
>JAEEGI010009848.1_pt1 | contig 20837 bp, 9 predicted proteins | sample 8958751 | NCBI WGS metagenome assembly JAEEGI01 (sample SAMN16246545, study PRJNA631951) | gut metagenome | biome: gut microbiome; feature: rumen; material: KS-attached | host: Bos | place: Iran: Karaj | collected 2018-10 | reverse complement strand
TATACTTGATTATTTGATAAAAAAATAACTGAGTTATCCTCTTCAAAAACAGAAAATGAAACTTTTGTATCATTTATATCTATTTCAAGACTTAATTTAATTGATGATAAATAATTAATCTTTAAGGATGTAACATTATAAATTGAAATAGAAGAAATATTTTGATTTATACATATTAAAAGATGTTGTTTTTCTTTCAAATGTTTAATTTGGACTGAGTGAAAAAATTTACATTCATTTAAATAAATGCTTTTTTTAGGGTTTAAATAAGAAATATTTTTTGAAGGCTCTTTTAAAAGAGGAAAAGAATAAGATAATCCTTTAATAAAATCATAATAATTCATATATCTACTTAGTTTTTCAATATGTTTTTGAGAACTTTCTTCTATTTGATTAAATAATTCAAGTTCATTTTCATAAATATTTTTCTTTTTTTTTTTTGCCAAATTACCTTCTATAATATTTTCAATATCATTCATATTATCAATATTAATATATTTAGATTCATTGATATTTAAATCATGACAAAAAGTATAATAATAACACAATAAAAAAAGGAAATAAAAAATTGAAATAATATTCATAAAATAATTAATAACTTAAATTATTCAAATATTTTTTTAAATTTAATAAAAAATAATTTTATTTTTTTTCTTCGATTAATTCCCCATTTTTCCATAAACCTTTTTGAATTTTACTTTCATTTTTAATATCAGGATAAAAAATACCATAACCATTCATTTTATTTTTATAAAATTCTCCTTCATATTTACTTAAAACATTATTAAAAGTCATAATTCCATAACCATCCATATTATCATCTTTAAATTCACCTTCATATTTAATACCATCTTTCATATAATAAACACCAATTCCATTTCTTAAATTGTTTTTAAATTCACCTTCGTACCAAGTTCCATTTTTATATATTATAATACCAATACCTTCAGTTATTCCATTATTAAATTCACCTATGTATTTTATACCACTTTTAAAATTTAATATTCCAAAACCATTTCTTTTATTTAATTTAAATTCTCCTTTATAAATATGTCCTCCTTTTAAATAATATATTCCTTTTCCTTCTTTTTTATTATTTTTCCTTTCTCCAATATATTTTTCTCCATTGTTTAAATATGTAACACTCACTCCTATCATTTTCTCTTTTTCCATTTTACCTAAATATGTAAAATTTGGATAAACTTTTTTAATTATATTTTCATATTTTTTTTCACTATTTTCTTCCTTTTTTGAATCTGTTGATATTTCATTATCTTTTTCATTATTATTTATTTTATTATTATTTTCAATTTTTTTTTGTTCTTCTGAATTTAATGGTATAGATTCCATTTTTAAAATTTTAAAATTTTAGAAATTTTAAATATTTTTATTTTAATAAGCTTTTATTTAAATAATATTTTATAGTTGTCAAAAGAATGAAGGGTAGTTATTATAAATTTTTCTGCATCTCCTCCAAATATAGAAAAATTTGATTCAACTTCAATTTTTTTATCATCTTTAAATGATATTTTATCAATTAATAAAATAATATCTGAACTACTTGAAAATTTAATTCCTGAACCATCTTTTGATATTTTTAAAAGAGTATCATTAATAAATCCTTCAAATTTTTTATAAGAACTTTGATATTCTTCAAATATTTTTCCTTTATTTTCAGATTCAATATTATTTGTCATAAAAGTAACATACTTTTCATTGCATGATTTACATTTATCAGAATTTAATATTAAAAAGTAAACAAATTTAGAAGGAGAAACTACATTTCTAACAATATTTAATAATATTTCATAAAATGTTTTTAAACATACCATATTATCATAAATATTACCTATTGTTAATTCACATGAAGTAAAATAATTAATAAAATTTTCAAAGTATACATAACTTTCTTCTGTTATTTCATTGATATTCTCAGCTAAACTTTTTGAAGTTAATAAAGAAAAAAAAATTGAATATGTGAATTTTTTCTTATAATTTAATCTTTGATTTATAATATTTGATAAAGAATTTAAACATAATGCTTCAACACTCATTCCTAAATGTTTCATTGAAATATAAAAATTTTTACTTTTTGAAAATAAAAAATTAACCATTAAATCAAAAGCATTATCATATGAAATTTTATCTATAATTAAATTCATTGTATCAGAATTTAAACTTATCATTTCACATATATCAGGATAAACAGTAAAAGAATATAAAATTATGCATTTAATCATAATTTGAAAATATACTGTTAATTTATCTAAGTTTGTGTAAAAATTTAATATTAATTTCCTAAAATTATTTGCTGATTGAAGAAGATATTTCTTTAATAATTCATTATTTTGGTTAAAGTTATCATTTGATATTTTTAATAATTCTTCTTCTTTTTCTACATCAAATAATTTTTTTGCAACATCAATTGTTTTTTTATTAAACTCTGATAATTCTTTCTTTGATTCAATAATATCTTTTAATAAAAATCTATTTGTATCACAACATAAAAATAAGAAAATATATACATTTTTAAATAAAAAAATTTCAAATGTATCTGGATTAATTTTAGGATCTATTCTATTAGTAAGAATAAGATCAAAATTATTTATTGAGGTATTATATAATTTTTGAAAGAAATTTTCTTGCTTTTTATTTGAAACATATAAGTCTTCTTTACCATTACAAATAAATAATTTTAATGTGTCAATATTTTCAATTGAAGAAATCATATTTTTATCAATTGGATGATCTCTATGATGAATAATGAAAAAAATAATTGAAGTTAATTTATAAGTAAAATCAAATTTATCCATTTCTTTCTGAAAAATATCTTTTTGATATAAAAAATTATCATCATTTAACGTATCAATACAAAAAATAAAAAGATTATATGGAAAAGTAGAATTAATTACTTCTTTGACATTTTTATTATTATTTAATATTTCATCAAACGAAGAATTTATTATTTCTTTAGGTGAATTTAATCTTTGATAAATACATGTTATAAAATGTAACATTAATTGAGCACTTTGATTTAATAACTTTATTTTATCACTCATTTGATATTTCATATATTCAATTAGATTATTGGAAAAGTTTTTTATTTGAATATTATCAAAAGTATAAAATATTGTTTTTAAATCACTTTCTGCTGAACCATTTAATGGTAAATCTTCAATACATTTTAAAAATAATTCTTTTGTTTTAGAAAAATCTTCTTGTGAAGAAATTGATACTAATAGAGGAGCTGCAACTTCTATATTATAATTATATGTGTTTGAATTAAAAAATGATGAGAAATACTCAAACATTCCTTTTAAATCAATAATTAATTAATAATTAATTTATTTTAAAAATATTATCTTCTCTTATTGTTTAACTTATTTTAAATATTATTTATAATGTAAAGGAAAAAAAAACATTTACTGATAAAAAAAATATAAATCTGAACCAAAAAAAAATAAAAAAAGTAATTAAAAAACATATAAAAAATGAATGTTATAAACACAATAAATCCTCGTATAGAATATAAAACAGTAATGAATGTAGATGGTCCATTAGTAATATTAGATAACATAAAATTTCCAAAATATAACGAGATAGTGAACGTTCGTTTAGGAGATGGAACAGTTCGTAAAGGACAAGTTTTAGAAATAAATGGGAATAGAGCAGTAGTTCAAATATTTGAAGGAACTCAGAACATAGATGTAGTAAACACATATGTTGAGTTTACAGGTGATGTGCTTAAAATGCCAATATCAGAAGAAATGCTTGGTCGTTCATTTAATGGCTCTGGAATGCCTATTGATGGTGGTCCTAATGTTCTTGCTGAAGAATTTAGGGATATTAATGGACAACCTATAAATCCTTGTAAAAGAGCTTATCCTAGAGAAATGATACAAACTGGAATTTCTGCTATTGATTGTATGAATTCTATTGCTAGAGGACAAAAAATCCCTCTTTTCTCTGCTTCTGGTTTACCTCATAATGAAATTGGTGCTCAAATTTGTAGACAAGCTTCTCTAGTAAAAGGGAAAGATGTTATGGATCATTCTGATGATAATTTTGTTATTGTTTTTGCTGCTATGGGAGTTAATTTAGAAACAGCAAGATTTTTCCAAAAAGATTTCGAAGTTCATGGTTCAATGGAACATACAGTTTTATTTTTAAATTTAGCAAATGACCCAGCAATAGAAAGAATAATAACTCCAAAATTAGCATTAACAACAGCCGAATATTTAGCATATGAAAAAGAACTTCACGTTTTAGTAATAATGACAGATATGACATCATACGCAAATGCAGTAAGAGAAGTATCAACAGCACGTGAAGAAGTACCAGGTCGTTTTGGTTATCCAGGTTATATGTATACAGATTTAGCAAATATTTACGAAAGAGCAGGTCGTATTGAAGGAATTAACGGATCAATTACTCAAATACCAATTCTTACAATGCCTGGTGATGATATCACTCATCCAATTCCTGATTTAACTGGTTATATCACTGAAGGACAAATTTTCATTGATAGAACTATGTATAGTAGAAATATTTATCCTCCTATTAATGTACTTCCTTCTCTTTCACGTTTAATGAAAAGTGCTATTGGGAAAGGAATGACTAGAGAAGATCATCCTATGGTTTCTAATCAGTTATATGCCAATTATGCTATTGGGAAAGATAATCAACAAATGAAAGCTGTTGTAGGAGAAGAAGCTTTAACTCAAGAAGAATTGAGATATATTGATTTTCTAGAAGCTTTCGAAAAAACTTATATTGCTCAAGATAGATATGAAAATAGATCTATTGAAGAAAGCTTGGATAAAGCTTGGGAATTACTTAGGAAATTTCCTTATGAAGAATTAACTAAAATTCCTGATGCTATTAAAAAGAAGTATTATTCCAGAGAAGATTTTGTTCATAATAAAAAAATGGAAGAAAAGAATAAAAAGTAATTATTTTACTTTTATTAATACAAATTTATTTAAAAATTATTTAAATTTTTTTTGTCTTTTATTTTTTAATAAATGGGAGATTTGGCAAAAATAATATGTGTTGGAAGTTCATTTGATTTAGATATTTCTTTAGGATTAACTGAAGAACAATATTCTTTTTTAAATATAAATTATGATAAAATTAATGATTTAAGCGAACTAAAATCATATTTCAGTTATAATCAACAATTTAACACAAAAGATAATAATAATTCAAATAATAATTTTTCTTTTTTATCTTTACTTTCAATTTCATCTTCTAATTCTCTTTTTAATACTCTTCTATTTATAAATAGAGCAAATAGAGTTAAAAGTTTTATTGAATATATTGTTCCTTTTTATCCAAAATATGAAGTATTATATGATTTTATGGAAGGAATTGTTAAATCATTTTGTGAAAGAAATTTTATTTTTGTTGAATTTTATAATTTATTAGATATTAAACCTAATATAACTTTTAATTTAAAAAAAATTGATGATAATGGGGAAATTATTAATTCTAAACAATTTGTTATTTCCAAAAATAATAAATTTTCAGAAAGAAATGAAGAATATAATGGAGATTTATTTTTAGGATTTAAATTTGATTTTGATTGTTCAATTTTTTATTCTTCGATAACAGAATTAATAAAATGTAAATTAAAATCAAATAAAGAAATTGTAGAATTTATAATTAAAATATGTAATAAATTTCCAAAAATGTTAATTTGCATAAATTACTTATCATATTTTGAAGAAGAAAGTAAAATAGATTTAGAAACAATAAATTTAATAACTGATTTATTAAGTTTAACTGATATTTTTATTTTTGAAAAAAATGAAATTTTAGAATATTTTAAATTAACACAATCATTAGAAGATGAAGAAAAAAAAATCAAAAAATCTTTAACTCAATCAAACAGAAAGAAAAAATCAAATTCACAAGATATATTTTTAGAAAATAATTATAAATTTAATAATTTAAAAAAAAGATTATTCCCTCAAAAAATAATTACAATTGAACAACTATTCATTCAAAAAATTAATTCAAAAAAAAATTCTCCCTTAAAAATAGGAATTTTTGTTGATGAATTAGAAAAAATTATTATTATTCATCAAGATACTTTAACAGGATTAGTTTTATTTCATAATAAATTTTATATGAATTTTTATCCAAATAATATAAATGAAGAAAAATATGAAGTTTATAAACAAATTTTTTTTAAAAATTATAAAAAAATAAATAGTATTTTTTTAGGAGGATTTTTATCAAGATTATTTAATAAAAAAAGTTTTAAAACTTGTTTTATTGCAGGAAATGAAAGTGTTAAAAAAGTAATTGATTTAATTAAAAATAATTTGGATTTTCCAAATAATAATTCATTTTATGAAATTTTAGTCAAACGTTCTTTACCTTCTAAATCACAAGAAGAAATAAAAAATTTTAAAAAAGAAAAAAATTTTATTTTAGATTGTACAAATGTAATTAATAGTAAAAAAAAAGAATATAATGCTTTATATGATATTAGTTGTTTATCATATTTTTCAAATTTTGAAAATAGGAAAATTTTATATAAACAAGGATTTATAGATAGGAAAGGTTTTATTCTTGGAGAACCTGAAAATAATTCTTTTTTTACTTTTGTTAATAATAAAAAAATGATTAAACATTATTCTAATGAAAAAGGAAAATTGAAAAAAACAAAGGATAATAATGATTATCTAAGAGCCCAATTAAGAAATTTAAGTTTAAGTAAAGCTGAAGAATTCCAAAAATTTAATATAAATAATTTAATGGAAATTGCTAGGATTCATAATTATGATTTATTACATAAGAAAAAATTACCTTCTTTAATTAAAAAAAATACTAATTATAGTTATGGTAACAAAGATATATTTTTTAAAGATTTACAAAAATCAAAACATAATAATAATTCAGCAAAAGATATATTTGTTAGATTAAATAGATTTAATCACTGTAATTCTACTATATATTCTTTAAAAAATAAATTCAGTAATGGAAATAATTTTTTCCAAAATTTAAATCTAAGTCATAGGAATTCAAAAGTAATTAAATTACCTTTAAATACAAATTCGAATGAACATAAAAATAAAAGCAATAATGGTTATATTGAAAAAGAAGAAATTGATAATAAAATAAATAATAATCAACATAATGTAAATGAAAAAGAAATAAGGAATAAAAAAAAAGAAAGTAATCATAAAATAAAAAATTCTAATGTTAAAAATGAAAAAAACAAATCAATTGAAATATTAATTCAACCATATAAAGATAAAGGATATATGACACAAACAGATTTTAGAAAAATTATAAACGAATATGAAAATAAATTAATAAATTCAAATAAAATAAATAAAAATGGTTTTCAATTAGACAAAGAATAAAAATAAAATTTTCATTGATTCTATTATAATTAATTATTTTAATTTATTAATTTTTTTTAATAAATAGACAAAATAATAATATTTAATTATATAAAAATGGTAAGAATAAAAATTTAAAAAAAATAGAACTCCAGAAAAATGAGAGAAAGAAGTGAAACATATCAAAAAAATGTAACAAAAAGAGGAAATGTACCAAATTCAATATCTGTAAAATAAAATTATTTAATTATGATAATAGAAAAAAGAAAATAAATTTCCAGTTGGTCCAATGCTTCTTGGATTTTTCCTTTTTATTGTTATTGGTTCTGCTATTTTTCAAATATTAAATACTGCAACTACTCCAGGAGGAAATTCAGTTTATTAATTTTTATATATTCATTTATTTATTTTTCTTTGTTTAAATTCTTTAATTTAAATTAGAAAAAATATTATAATATATTTATTTTATTTTTTAAAACAATTTTTCTCATATTTTTATGTTTAAATAAATAAATGAATATTTTCCAAAATGAAAATGATGAATTATATACCCATTCACCTACAAATAATATTATATTTTCTAAAAGGTCTTCATCAAATTTAACAGGCACATCAATCAGAAAAAAACAATTTCTTTTTTATAAAAAAATTACATCATCAAAAGATATGGAAAGATTAGGTGAAGATATTTCAATTATCGCACAAAAATTTTTACAAAATTTTCCAAACTATTTAAGAGTAGTAAATTTTAGAAATAAATATCGATATTTCTTAAATGGAAGTTATATAGATATTGTTTTAATAATGAAAGAATTTCCTGAATTCAATATTTTTGATTATATAGGAATTATGACTTTATCTACAATGACAAATTTAGAAAAAAAAAAATTGTTTCAAGCAAGAAATAATATTCTTCTTTCTATTTTAATAATTGCAAAAGAAAGACAACTTTTAGAAAAATCATTAGTAAATAAAAATATGAATAATAGTATAAATACAGTTAATAATGATGTTATTAATAAATTTCAAATTGAAGAAAATTGTATATCTTTAATATATCCTATTAAACAAATTGATAATAATAAAAATCAAGAAGAAGGAATTTTTCAAAATTTAAATTTTTTAAATAATTTAGCTGATGATATAAAAACGTTAATTATTGATGAAAGGTCAAATGATTATATTCATCATAGTTCAAGTCCTTTAAAAAAACTTAGTAGAAAACATGATAAAATAATATATAATAATTCAAATAAAAGTGAAGATGATAAATTTGAATTTGATTATGAAATTGAATTATTTTTTCTTGCTTTATTAGATTTTAAAGATAAAGCAAGAGCAATTAAACAAAAATATCATTATTATTTTATGAATTTTATTGAAGAATTAAATTTACCAAATAAAATTAATTTTGATAAAATTATAAATGAAATATCAATTTATAAAGATATTTCAGATTTTAATTTATCTGAATTAATTTTTGTAAGAAAAATCCTTTCTAATGCAGCAAAAAGGAAATTATATTATGGAATTGAATTTTTTACTCATTCATCAAAATTAAATGTATATTTAAGTGAAGGAAGAATTTGGAAAAATATTGGAACATTTATGAATAAATCATTAGTATATAAATTATGGCTTAATTATGAAAAAAAAATTGATGAAGAAAAATATTTAAGACAAAAACAAACAATTACAATAGAATATGCTAAAAAATTATTTCAACTTAAAAATGAGTTAACTCAATTAAATAATTCAAAAGAAAAAGATCTTTATAAAATAAATCAAAACGTTTTTATTACTAAAGAAATTAAAAAATTATGTAAATTACCATTTGTAATAAATATTAAAGATTTAATTGTAATTTTTTTAAAATATGATTTAAAAGAATTATCATTATATTGTATTGAAGAATATTTTATAAATTTAAAACATTCTAAAATTCCTTTAGAGATTTTTAATATATGTCTTGATTATGATCAAGATATAGCTATATATTTATTTGACAAATCTTTAAATCAATGGAATATAAATGAAAATTACATGTTAGCTGCCTTAATGAGAAAATATTTTTCTTTTGCAAGATACTTATTAAAATTTAAAAAATGTAAAAATTTTTTAAATTCTCCTCCTCCTAAATCTGAAAATTATATGTATGTAATGTGCAGACAACAAAATAAAATAAAAAATGAAGAAATAATGAAAATATTATATAATAAAGGAAAAACAAATGGAGGAGATGAATTAATATCTTTTTTAAAAGAAGAAATTAAACATGAAAATGAAGGTAATCCTTCTTTAATGCCACAATCTGTTAAATCATCTTATATTTTAAATATTATTTCTCCTCCACAAAATAATAAGAATATTGATAATTCAAATCAACATTTAATTAGTAATGAACAAAATTTTAATAATATTATTGAAAATTTTGAAAATATTACAAAGAAAAATACAGTAAATTTTAAAACAATGATAGAAAAAAATGAAAATTTTAAAATATCAAATTCTCCAAAAAGAATAAAAGAGAAAGAAAAAAATATTTTAGATATTTTTCATTTAGATAGTCTGAGTAGTGGGACTAAAATGCTAACAACAAATGTACAACAAATATCACATTTAGAAAAAAAGATTAATGATAATGAAAATAAGAATTTTGAAAAATTAAAAATTAATTCAGAAAATGTAAATAAACAAGATTTAAAGTCAAATAATAAAAAAACAATTAAAAGAAGTTCAATGGGACCTCCTTTAAAAAAAGGATTATCATTAAATTTACTTAGAAAAAAAAAATATTCAAAATATATTAAACCAACAGAAATGTCATCAAGAGAATCTTATCATGAAGGAGAAGAAATAAGATTTTCATATTTAACAAGTAATTTACCAAAAATAAATGTACAATTAATTTTAATAGAACAATTACGTTTTGGAGAGTATCTCTTTGATGCATTATGTTTATTATCTTCAATAAAAGTAACAAATTTAAATTTAGATTATGTAGAAAGAACATGTAAAAATTTATTAGTATTTACAACAACAGATGATGCAATGTTAAAATGTAAATATCCTTTAATTAGTATAGCATTAGCAGCAGAATATTTAATAAAATTAGGTAAATTAAATCAAAAAATATTAAATAGAACATCATGTGTTGCTTTTGAATTATTAAAATTAGGCGAATGTATGCAATCATCTATGAAAGATGAAGATATTTTAAATTACTTTTTAAGAGAACAAACTGATTATATTGGAAGAAATGCTTTGGAAATTTATGCAGAAAATAATTTTTCTATATTATTAAGTGATATTGGTGTTGGAGGTATTGTTGGTAAAATGTGGTATGGAAATGGACATGAAGAAAGTATTCTTAGATTTTTTAGATTAACTAGAATTTTAAAATCTAATATGTCTTTTGAACATTATTTTAATGTTATTAGTTCTGATTATTTATCTAAAAATGCTGTTTATTCTTTTCAATTTTATCATTATATTAAAAATTGTTCTATTAGATTTAATATTAGTTCTTTTTCTACTGCTATTACTACTTTTTTATATCAAACTGTTATTTACTTTTATGTAAATGATCTTAATGAAGATGATAAATCTTATTTAAAATTATTATTTTTTTCACATACTATGGCTTATTCATGTTTAATTAATACTGGATTAAATGCTTATTATCATTATAAAACTGGAAGGAGATTAAGAATTAATACAGCTGAAATTATAACTAATATCATTTTTGCTTTATCCATTTTTTTCAATTTAATAAATTTAGGGAAATTAATTTATAATAATTATGATGATGAAGAAAAAGAGAGTTATAATTTAATATCTGGAATTATATATTCTATTATAATTACAACTGCATGGATTAGATTTATAAATACAGTTTTATTAACAAATATTTTTGGAAGTTTTTTTAGAATTATTTTCCAAATTGTTTGGCATGTTTTTGCATTTTTATTAATTGTATTTTGTATAACATTTTTATTTGCTCAATGTTTCACAGTTTTTTTCCAAAAAACTAATAATGATTATGAATATATATATAAAGCATTTATTACTTTATTTAATTCTGCTTTTGGACAAGTTGAATTTGATAGTTTCTCAGATTTAAAGCTTTTTGGATATATTGTATTAATGGGGTATACTGTTATTTCAAATATTATGTTATTTAATTTGATTGTTTGTATAATTAATAATTTATTTGAATCATTTCAAGAAAAATCAAATGCAGAAAATATGAGTGTATTAATTTTATCTCATGAGAGAATAAGATGGGATGAAAAATTTGGAATTGTTATTTTATTGCCTGCTCCTTTAAATTTAATTTCTTTATTTTTTATCTTTATTTTAGTTATTTATGCTCATTTTAATGATGATGAAAAAGTTATTAAATTAAATTATATTTTTTCAAAAATATGTTATTTTTTACTTGCTTTAATTTACTTTATCTTATTAACTTTATGCGGAATTTTTGTTTATCCTTTTGTTTTAATTAAATCTATAATTTATTCTTATTATTTTGATTCAAGTAATATGGAATTTTTAGATAAATTTTTTATTTTAATATTTAGACCATTCTCTTTAATTTATTATTTTCTTGAAGATTTATATATATTTTGGACATTAGTTTATAAAAACCCAGTTATTAACAATGGAAATGTGATAAAGCAAAAAATTGCAAAAGAATATATTTTAGCATTAAGAAAAGTATTAATTAAATTTAAATATAAACAAAAAAAAAGAATTATTCCAATAAATGAATTATATATAAAATTAAGATTGATTGAAAAAAAGAAAAATACAGGAATAAATGATTCAAGTCCTTTAAGTTCAGGTTCATTAAGTCCATCACCAAATAAATATAATAGACAAAGTATAATAACTTTAAATTCTTCTTCTTTTCATGAACAATTAAATGCAAAAATTAGAATGAAAGCTTTAATTAGTAAAATTACTGATAATGAAGGATATATAGATATTGATAGAACTTTATTAATTCTTCCTTTTAAAGTTAATTATTCAGAAACATTTTTAACTAATTTAAATTATATAAATATAAGAATCTTTCAAAGAGGAATTACTAAATATTTATTTCAAGGAGAAATTTTCAATCAAGTATATTCATATAAAAAATTACAGTTTTTAATCAATAAATTATTAATAAAATTTAAACTAATATATCATTTTGTTCCTAGAGATATACAAGAATTAGTTCAATATAAATTTTCTTCTATTAATGATGATCCTAAATTTTCTAAAAGTGCCCAAGCTTTTTTAATTGATGAACAAAAATATGATATAAGTGAATATGATGATACAGAAGATTTTCATTTTTTACAGACATTAAAATAATTCATCGAATTTATTTCTTTGATATATTTATATAAAAAAAATGGATTACAAAAAAGTGAAAAGAAGGAAACATTATTTGAAAAAAAATATTTTTTAATAGATGAAAATTAATAATGAGAAAATCAAACTCATTTACAAATGTTTTTCTAATATGGATAAATTTTCAGAGTCTAAAAAAATGATTAAGTCCTACTTTTTCATTTTAATTAAACCCAAATTAAAGTTTAAAGTCAATTTCATTAAAATTCAAAGAAATTTGAATTTAAAAAATGCATATATAAGTTTTTAATTATATTTATCATATCTATTTTAATTAATATATATATTATAATATTTTAACTTTGAATTTTTGAGTTACTAAGATATATAGTAGATTCTTAATCACCATTATCATTGCTGTCTTTTAAATTATTAAATAAAGTACAAATTTTTTCATAAATCTTATAATAAGTTTCTCCATTAATAGTTTTATTATTGTCATTTATAAATCTATCAGGATAATATTGAGTTGATAATTCTGATATTAATTTATATCTGTCTTTTTAAATTTTTGCTCAAGATTATTAAAATCAAACATTGCTTTAACAGGATATTGATTTAATATAAATTTAATAAAATGTATTAGTGATGTGTCTTTATATGCTTCAAATACTACATTTATTTGCTCTAAAGGATCAATTTTCTTTTCTATTTTTTCTTTCTCTTTTTTCATTATTTCTAACCATTTTTTATTTTCTTTTATTTTGAAAAGAGGAGAATTTTCATATATTAAAATATTATAAGCACTGCTTAAAAACTGTTTCTCATTGAAAGAAAAATAATAATATTGAATTATTAACATTCTTATCAAACAAATCATTGTATATTCATTATCTTTTATTTCTTCATCTTTTTTATAAATTATTTTTAATCCTTCTTTATATTTGTTTAATATTGAAGAATATAATTTTGGGTTATCATTCTTTTTGTCAATTTTTTTGAATTCTTCATCCCCTTCTTTAATTTTCTTTAAAGCTTCAATTCTTCTTTGATAAAATTTATAATATTTATTTATTTTTTCATATATATTTGGATTTTCTTTTTCTGACAAATCTTCTAAAATATTTTTTATGAATTTTAAACAAAATTCTGCGATTTTTATATTATTTTCATAATATCTCTTATATCTTTCAACTAATTTCAAAATAAATTTTTCATAAGATTCTTTAAATATTTTTAATTTTTTAATATTAGGAAGTATAGTTTCAATTTGACTTAGTTTTACTTTTTCTAATAAATATTCTATTTTTGAAAAATCTTTGTTTTCATTTTTAATTTTAAATAAATTAATATATTCGGTTATTAATTTATTTAGATATATTAAATAATCTTCTTGAAAAATTTCATTATCTTTTTTTCCTATATCAATTAATTCTAAAAACATTCCATAATTTTTAATTAAATCATTTAACACCGAAACATTTTGATGGTTTTTTTCTAATGTTTTCTCTAAATCATTTATTCTTTTTTTAAATTCTTCAATTTTTGTTTCAAAAGATATAATTCTTTTTTTTTTATCATTAATTTTATTTTCTTCTATTTTACTAATATCCAATTCAATCGTTTCTTTATTAAATAAAAAATTTTGTTCAATTTCAAGAGTCAAAATTGAATTAACATCTATTTTGACATTCACATTAACTTTTACTTCTCCTTTTTTTCTTTTAGGAATTTCCAAAATAAAATCACAAATTTTTCTTAATTCTTTATTATTATCATTATCTCCTTCATAAATTAATATATTCATTTCATTTTGATTATCATATGATGATTGAAATTTATGATTTTTTTCAATTGGGATAGTTGAAAATTCTTTTATTAATTTAAAAATTTTATCATTTTTTAATTGAATTGCAATAAATTTAGGGTAAATATCTTTTACAAAAAAATTTATTTTAAATTGGTCACTAATTTTTTGTATTATTGCAGCTTGAATAGCTGCACCAATTGCTACTGAGGTATCTGGGTTAATTGTATGTTTGCATTTATCATTAAATTCTGCTTCACCAAAATAATTTCTAAGATATTCTTGTATTTTAGGAATTTTAGTAGAACCTCCTACTAAAATTATATAATCTATATTATTTTTCTTTAATTTTGCTTTTTTTAATGTTTCTTCTAATATTTTAATTGTTTTTTGAAATAAATCATCACATAAATTTTCAAAATCAGATCTTGTAACACTTGTAACAAAATTTTCATTATCACCGAAAAAATTATCTATATCAATAGTCGCTTCTTTTGAAACAGATAAATCTTTTTTTAATTTTTCACATTCAATCTTCAATCTTCTAATTATTTTTTGGTTATTTCTAATATTAATCCCATTATCTTCTTCAATTATTTTTGCACAATATTCAACTAATCTTTCATCAAAATCCCACCTAAATGATTATCACCATTTGTACAAATTACTTCTAAGAATCCTTTATTTAAAGTTAAAATAGATATATCAAAAGTTCCTCCTCCTAAATCAAATATGACTATTTTTTTTTCATCGGTTATTTTTGGATTATAATAATAAGTAATTGCAGCAGCAGTTGGTTCTTTTATAATTCTAATGACATTTAATTCTGCTAATTTAGCTGCATCTCTAATTCCCTGAATTTGAATAACATTAAAATTTGCTGGTACTGTAATTATTACGTTTTTAACTTTTTTGTGTATATAATTCTCTGTTTGGACTTTTAAATATTTTAAAATATAAGAAATAATTTGAATTGGTGTAAATTGTTCATTTTTATTTTTATATGTTAAATTAATTAAAGGGAAATTATTTTTTTCACTTTTTATAATTTTATAGTTTTCTATTTCTTTTTGATTTAAATCATCATATGATAAACCTATAATTCTTTTAATATTTGTTATTGTATGTTCTGCATCTTTTATCATTTTATACTTTGCTGAATATCCTACTGAATAATTTTTATTTTCATCAAAATTAACAATTGAAGGTGTGGTCAAATCACCAGTATTATTAGGAATTACTATAATTTGATCATTATATATTATTGAAACACATGAATTTGTTGTACCAAAATCAATTCCAACAGAAAAATCGGACATTATTTAAATTTTTAGAGGTTAATTAAATTAATATTTTATGTAATTTAATGTTTTTTAGATGAAATTAAATATTGTTTTATTTATTATTAAAATATCGTTATAAATCTAATTTAAGAAAAAAACTCATTATTTTACTTAAGAATATTATAAAATAAGTTTAAAAATCATGAAATAAAATAAATATAATAAGAATATTAATTTTAAGAATGTATTAATTTTGTGTAATAAAATAAAAAGTTTTTCATAATTTTATATATAATAAAATTAAATATTATATTTATACATAAAATGAAAAAAGGAATTCCTCAAGCAGATCCAATGTTTCAATTAAATGAAACAGAAGCAAAGAAGAAATCCTTAGTGAATAAATTTAATTTAACAAGAGAGATAATAAAAGTAGAAGATATAGTAGATTTAATAACAAAATTAAATACTTTTAGTTTAGAAACAATAAAAGAAGAATCAGGACAATTAATTTTTGATGTATTAGACAAAAATAAAAAAGGTCAAATTTCAACAAAAGAATTTATTGATGAAATAATAAAAAGAAATTCATCAGATGATTTAAACACAAATAGTGAAATTGATATTTTTTTTACTCAGTTAAATTTAGCTCTTTCAACAACAAGTGAGAAAATAATATTAAAATTAAAAAGAATGAAAGGTCAAAATTGGTTAATTGGAGATTTAGAAGCAATAAATGATTTAAATTGGATAATTAATGCAATAACTGAAGAAAATTTATATGATTTAGATACTTCAATTATTCATAGTCATTGGAAAAATAAACAAAGACATGATGAAATTGCATATTTATTAAAATATTCTGATTTAGAACATGCAGCTCAAAAAGCAAATGATTATAAAAAAATTAGGAAAGAATCAAAAATATATAAAGCTAATATTTTGAATAAAAAAAATGGTGATTCAAAATCAAATAAAAAATTAATTGATCATAATTTAAAATTAAATGAAATTATATCTCCTTCAATTATTTCTGTTTTAAGTGATGAAATGAAAAAATTAGAGACTCCAGAATTTAATATATTTGAATTAAATGAAGTTTTAGAGAAAAGAACATCAATTTATATAGCAATAGAAATATTAAGGCAATTTGAATTAATAGAAAATGAAATAATACCTCATCCAATATTTTTAAATTTTATAGAAAAAATAGTATCAAATTATGATAGAGTAAATGCAATATATCATAATGATCTACATGCAGGTGATGTAATGCAAACTGCTAATACTATTTTAAAAAGAGGAAAATTGTGTGAAAAAATGAAATTAGGTCAATTAGATACTTTTAGTATTTTAGTAGCTTGTTTATGTCATGATTATAAACATCCTGGTCAAAATAATTTATATCAAATTAATGCTAAAACTAAATACGCTATGAGATATAATGATATTAGTGTTTTAGAAAATTATCATGTTTCTCAAACTTTTAAAGTATTACAAAAAAATGATTATAATATTTTTATTAATTTTTCACCTGAAGAATATAGAATTTGTAGAAGAAGAATGATTGATGGTATTTTATCTACTGATATGGCTAATCATCAAAAAGTTATTTCTGCTGTAAAAATAAAAATGGACACTTATGATATTAAAAATGGAAAAAATTTTGAAAAAATTTTTGAAGGTGATTCTGAAGACAATTTAGCAAAATTATTTGAAAATCAACAATCTATTTTAAATATGATTATTCATGGAGCAGATATTTCAAATCCTGGAAAACCTGATAAAATTTCAAATGAATGGACAAAAAGAGTTTATGATGAATTTTTTGTTCAAGGGGATTTAGAAAAAAAAAAAGGATTAACTGTTTCTACTTTTTGTGATAGAGAAACTACAAATATTAATAAAGCTATGATTGGATTTATTAATTTTGTTGTTTTACCTGCTATGACTATTTTATCTAATTTAGTTAAAGAAGTTAAAATTTATAGAGATTATTGTAAATATAATTTAAAAAAACATCAAAATGGATTAAAGAAAGATGAAATTAGAGAAAAAGCTAGAAAAAATTTAGTGTAAAATTTGATATTTAAATCCCATTTAAATCGTAATTTATAAATATTTTTTTTTTTTAAAATTTTTGATAACAATCTATGAATTTTTTTGATAAAAAAATGAATTATTTTTAAAAAATAAAAAATAGATTTTTAATAAGTTGAATTATTCCTATTTTGTAAACGTAAATTATTTAATTGTGAACTTAAATTTTGTACTTGTGATTCAAGATTATAAATTTTATTATTTAAATTTTCAATTTGATTTTGAGTGTTTGTTTGAATAGAATCTAAAGTATCAACAAGAATTAATTGTTTTTGTGATAAAGATTTCATTTGTTGTAACAATACATTAATTAATGAAGGTTCTATATTATTTTTATTTTTCTTATTTTTATTATTATTATTATCTTCTGATGAATTATTTTTACTATTTTTTCTCTCAAATGAAGTATTATTGTTATTTTCTTTAATTGTTGAATTATTTGATTTATTTTGATTATTTTTTATTTTTTCTTCTGAAATATCATTATTTAAATTATAATTATTTTTATCTTCAAGTATTCCTTTATTTATTTTAATTCCTTTATTATTTTTTATTTGATTTATATTATTATTTTTATCTTCTTTTATCTTATTTTTATTAATGTTATTTAAATTATTAGATTTTTCATTTTTTTTTTTCAAAATTATTTAAGCATTCATTTTTTAATTCCTTAGATTCACTTTTACTATATTTATTAGTTAAATTATTGTCATAATTACCTTTAATTTCATTATCAGAATTTTCATTTTCATATGTATAATTATTAATATATTTATTTGATTGTTTACTATAATTCTGAATTTCTTCTTCATCAATATTATTATCAATATTTCTTTCGTTAATTTTATTATTTTCTTCATAATCATTAACAATATCTATATCATCAAATTGTTCATTATTTTGAATTGGATAATCATTTTTTCCATGAATTTCTTCAGTTCTTTTATTTATTATATTTTTCATATTTTCATCAAATTCATTATTATCATCTTCATAATTATTATTATTATCTATATTTTCATTTTCTTCATTATTTATATTTTCTTTGTTTTCTTCATTCTCATTATTTTCATGAATAAAATTTGGAGGTGGTGATTTAGCAAGAATAATAACATCTTGATTATTATTTTTTGCATTTTTAAAGAAATCTTGATTTGGATTTTGTTTAAAAATAGATTTATTTGGATCTCTTTTAATAACCATTTTTTCATTTACAAATGTATTATCTTCTCTTCTGTTAATAAACTTAACATTTTCATTCATTAAATTTTTTCTTCTATAATTTCGGTTTGGAGTTCTTGATCTTTTATTTTCTACTTCAATATTACTTGTATTTAAATTACTATTATTATTATTATCATTATTATTATCGTAATTATTAATATTATTAAAATTGTTGTTATTGTTTTTTTTATTTTTAGGTTCATATATCATTATTTCAGGATTATTAATAATTTTATTTGAAGGTGTTTGACTACTTCCTCTTTTTTTTATTCCTGTATTTTTACCTTTATTTTTTATTTGAGTACTTTTTGATGTGTTTGTATAACTATTTGAATTTGAAAAGTTTGAAGTTGAAAAATTATTTGGATTTGTATTAAAATTTTGGTCATATTCTATATAATGATTATCCATCATTTCATTTTGTTGATAATTATTCTTCATTGGATTATTATCATATGACCTATTTGATGTTGCTTTTATTGAATTTGTATTTTTATTTCTTTGATTATTGTCATTTGTATTTTTCTTACTTAATTGCTTAGATTTTGACTTATTTTGTGAATTATTATTTTCATTATTATTTTTCTTACTTTTATTATTATTGTTATTATTATTACTATAAATGATATTATTATCTGTATCATATTCATTAAATGATTGTAAAATTAATAAACAAACTTCTCTAACTTCTTTAACTTTATCAGTTTTTAAAACTTTTAAAAAATTAATAATATGTTCTTTTAAAGGAACAATTTCTTCTTTACAATAAAATATTAAAGTATAAATTACATTTAAAGCTAATTTTCTTTTCAACCAATCAGTATCAGTTAAAAAATCTAAAACTTTATATAAAGTAACATTAGCATATTGAGAAAACAAATTTTCTGCTCCCAATATTAAACTAATCAAGCAATTCAATAATTCATATTTCGCATTAAAATTTTTTTTATCAATAAAACTAATTATATTTTCCCAAATATATTTTAGGTATTGTGGTTGAAGTACAATAGGACAATTTTCAACTAATTTTGTTAAACATAAACTTCCTAAAATTTTATTAGATTTATCATCACATTTCATATTATAAATACAGAATCCTTGAAGCATTTCAAATATTTTTTTTTCATCATTTTCTAATTCTATATTTGAACTTTCTATATTTGTAGGCATTAAATTTTGAACAATTTCTGCATAACAATTTGCAATTGAAGAAAAAATACAATTATTCTGTTCTTTCATTAAACTTTGTAAAATTGATAAAATTGGTGATAAATAAGGATAATAAATCTGCTTTTCTTCGTATTCATTAGGAGAATTATCTTGAGAAAAAAATAATGATAATAATTTTAAAGTTGGTTCTTTTTCTTTTGGCTCTAATGGTGATATAAAATCATTTAATTGTTGAATTATAAAATTTGATTGTGGATTATAATATATATTTTTTAAAACTAATTTTTTATAAAGTTCATAAGCAACTTCTCTTGTCGTTGGTTTTGATAATTTATCAAATATTGTTATTAGTGATGAATGAATTTCTGAATTTTGCATAGGTATTGACATTTTTTTTGATATTTTAATTTTTATTTTAAATTATTTAAAATTTGAAAATTTAATTTAAATAAATTAAACAGTAATTGAACAATATCATAAAAAAATATTGAAAAAACAAAAAATTGGAAATAAAACATATAAATTGTATTAAATAAACAAAAGAAAATATTGGGG
>JAEEGI010009846.1_pt1 | contig 20841 bp, 11 predicted proteins | sample 8958751 | NCBI WGS metagenome assembly JAEEGI01 (sample SAMN16246545, study PRJNA631951) | gut metagenome | biome: gut microbiome; feature: rumen; material: KS-attached | host: Bos | place: Iran: Karaj | collected 2018-10 | reverse complement strand
TTTCAGCCTGCCCTTCACCGAAGACTTCGCCGCTAGCAGCTCATCACGCGCCTGCTGGACGCTCGACTACCCTGAGAGTAGCAACACCATCACATACGTCACCCTAAACGGTAACGACATGCTGCGTTTCAGCTCCTACAGCTATGCCAGCGACTACAACCAGTATGCCTACTCACCCATACTCACACCTACACCTGGCACTGACTCGATGGGCATCCGCATCCGCTATGCCACCTATGGCAGTTCCGACCAGCTGTGGTTTGGCTACCGCACTGCCGACACAAATGACTATGTCTGGTCTGAGGCTTATACCACTTCCGGCAGCAGCGATATGCAGTACTTCACCGCCACCGTGCCCGGCAACACTGTACAATTAGGTTTCCACTACTATGGCAGCTATGCCTACTATGCATGGGTTGACAGCGTAAGCGTCACAGAAGCTCCTGCAGCTATCACAATGACCATTTCTTCTGCCGATACCACCATGGGTACCACCAGCCCAGTTCCTGGCACATACACCTATTTGGTAGGCGACACCATCACTGTCACGGCTGTTCCTAACACTGGCTACGTCTTCGACTACTGGGTGCTCTCACTCGGTGCCCTTACCGACACTATCACCCTCAGCACCTACACCGGTGTTGTGCCCGCCATCATGGCCGGCGCCAGCTTCGAATTGGTTGCTCACTTTGCTGTTGACCAGTACACTCTCACCTTGGCTACAGCTGATGCCACTATGGGTACCACCATCCCGGCTCCCGGCACCTACAGCTACTATCCTGGCGACACTCTCACCATCACAGCTGTACCTGCCACCAACTGCCACTTTGTGCAGTGGAACGATGGCGACACCAATGCCACACGTCTCATCACTGTGACAGGCGATGCAACCTACACAGCCACCTTCGACTACAACCCCATCACGATTACTTTGGTTAATTCCGACACCGCAATGGGTACAATCACTCCGGCTCCCGGCATCTACACCTTCCACGTAGGCGACACCGCTGTGGCACAGGCCACTCCCGCCACCGGCTATCACTTCAACCAGTGGATAATTAACATGGTCGGCCTCACCGACTCTATGCCCAACAACCCTGTCACCATGATTCTCCCGACCTATCTGGCTGGTGCTTCCATCACCATGACAGCCACATTCGTTCCCAACCTGTACAGCATCGATGTCTATGCCAACGACAACACCCTTGGCACCGTCACCGGTACTGGCCAGTACGCCTACAACAGCTACGCCACCATCACCGCCACTCCCGCTGAGCATTGCATCTTCGTTCAGTGGAACGATGGCGACACCAATGCTGTCCGCAACGTGCTTGTCACAGGCAACGCCTCCTACACCGCCACCTTCCAGGCCATCCCGCAGCATGAGGTCACCCTCACCGTTGTGGAACCCGGCTACGGTACCGTTACCGGTGCAGGACTCTACTACGAAGGTGAATCTGTCACCATCACGGCTACACCCAACGAAGGCTACCACTTCCTCGGCTGGGGGCTTGAAGAAGGCACCGACTTCGATTATGTTATCTTCTCACACGATCCCATCTACACCTTCACCATGGGTGAAACCAACATCCATTATTATGCGGTCTTCGAAGAGGATGCAACACCTGCCACCGTACATATCAGCTACGACTCCTATGCTGGCACCGTGTTCATCAACGAGGTTGAGACCAGCGACTACGAAGGCTTCGTCGGTGACACCATCATCCTCCACGCCGTTGCCAACACTGGCTTCCGCTTCCTCAACTGGGAAGGTGAAGGCGTAGAAGAACCCAACGCTGAGACCATCACCTATGTGATACGCTCCGCCGAAACCACTATCAATGCCAACTTCGAACAAATTGAAGGCATCATCGATGTGAACGGTGACAATATCACTATCTACAGCGCGAACAACAACATCATCGTCCGCGGTGCTGAGCAGCAGACCATCCGTGTCTTCGACGTGGTTGGCCGTCTGGTTGCCCAGCGCAGCAACGCCAACGACGAAGAGACCATTGCAATGACCAACACCGGTGTCTATCTGGTTAAGGTTGGCGATGCTCCCGCTCGTCGTGTGGTTGTCCGCCGCTAACTCTTCCTTGAAAACAAGTAAATACAAACTTGTATAACTCTTTTGGAGGGATGTCTCACAGCAGACATCCCTCCTTTTTATCCCCTATCTCTTGCCGAAAAAACGCCTATATCACTTTTTTTCATTATCTTTGCATCTTATTAAGAAAGCAAAGTTATCGGCAACACATTGCCACACAATTAATAGTGAAACAATATGGATAAGATAATAACCTTCCTCAACGAATGCATCTGGAGCTGGCCGCTCGTAGGCCTGTGCTTGGCTGCCGCACTCTATTTCTCCTTTGGCACCCGTTTTGTGCAGGTGCGCCACTTGGGCGAGATGGTGCGCTTGCTCTTCAAGAACGACCGCAGCAAGCGTGCCGGCATCTCCTCCTTCCAGGCTTTTGCCCTCGCCCTTTCGGGCCGTGTGGGTACTGGCAACATCGTCGGTGTGGCCTTGGCCATCGGATTCGGCGGCCCCGGAGCCATCGTCTGGATGTGGATTATCGCATTCCTTGGGGCTGGCACCGCCTATGCCGAAGCCTGCCTGGCACAGATTTACAAACAGCATCACGGCGACCAGCTGCGTGGCGGCCCCGCCTACTACATCGAGAAAGGGCTCAACTGCACCTGGCTGGCCGTCATCTTTGCCATCACCACCGTTCTGGCCTGTGCTCTCTGTCTGCCGCCCATCCACAGCAACAGCATTGCCCAGTCCTTCTCTGCCACATTCCATATCGCCCCCTGGATAGTGGGCGTAGCCGTTGCCTCCCTCATTGCCCTCGTCGTGCTGGGCGGGGTAAAGAGAATCTCCAAGGTGGCCGAAATCGTCACACCCTTCATGGCTGTCGCCTACATCATTCTCTCCATCGTGGTGTTGATAGTCAACGCCCCCGCCGTGCCGGGTGCTTTCCGCGACATGATAGCCGCCTCCTTTGGCTACCATCAGGCGCTGGGCGGCATCATAGGCGCCGCCATTGCATGGGGCGTCAAACGCGGCATCTATAGCAACGAAGCCGGACAGGGCACCGCACCCATCGTGGCCGCCGCAGCCAAAGTTGACCATCCTGTCAAGCAAGGCCTCGTGCAAGGATTCTCCGTCTATGTCGATACCCTGCTGGTCTGCACCGCCACTGCCGTCATGCTCTTGGCCACCAATTGCTACAACGTCATCAGTCCCTCTGGGGAATACATGGTCAAATCACCCGTCGCCGACCTCGGTCTGCCCGGCGTGGAATACACCATTGCTGCCCTATCTACCCTGCTCCATCACGGCTGGGGCGGCATTGTCATCTCCATCACCCTTTTCTTCTTCGCCTTCACCACCGTTATGGCCTACTACTATTATGCCGAGACCAACCTCATCTACCTTTTCTCCAAAGCACGCGAGCACCGACTCAAAACTCAGGAGAAATATTTTGGCAAAGAAAACCTCGCCCTTGCGCGCCACCGCGACCGCAAGATGTTCGACACCCGCAAGAACGAGAACCGCCTTATCAACGTCCTGCGCATCGTTTTCATCGCCTCCGTCCTCTTCGGCAGCCTCAAGGAAGCCGGCATCATCTGGAGCCTCGGCGACGCCGGTGTGGGCATGATGGCCTGGATTAACATCATCGCCATATTGCTCCTTTCGCCCATAGCTTTCCGCGCTCTGCGCGACTACGAGCGGCAGCAAAAGCAGGGACAGAAACCCGTCTTCCGTCCCAAAGACCTCGGCATCAAGAACGCCGGCTATTGGGAAAACTACGACAACATGCAGCCATGAGGCGCACCCTTCTCCTCGCCGCCGCCCTGCTGATGGCCTTTGCCACCCAAGCGCAGGACACCGTGCCGCTCTCGCTGGCGCGCCTTCTCGCCGATGCGCCCGACGACAGCACCCGCTTCCTCCTCCTGCGCCAAGCCCACACCCAAGCCCTCGCCAACGGCGACACCCTCAGCTATCGGGACATCGACACCCTGCGGCTTTCCATCCCCTCCAATGCTGCACCCATACCCATAGGGCCATACAACGACTTTACCAACACTGTCTTCATCGTGTGCAACAACGCCGCCAACCTCTTCCTCTTCTCCCTCACACCTGCCATGCAGCCCATTGCCACCGACCTGCCCGACAGCCTCCTCTGCGCTGCCATCGACAGCGGCGATTTCAGCCATATCCCTGCCCTCGCCCAAGGCCGCTGGCTGCTCCAAGTGGTGGACAGCACCCCTTGGGTCAATCAGCGCATCGGCCACTCCTACGGCCACTACCGCGAAGAACTGCTATGCCTCGACAGCGGACGTACCGCCGACCGACCCACAATGCCCTACATCGGAACCGTATCGACCCCGCGACTCTTTGGCCGTCCCGTAGCCGACAACGACAACTTCCAGTTTTCAAATATCACCCTGCTTCGCGACAGCCTTTCCACATACAAGACCTATCTCCTCAACATCGAGAACCTCACTTCCCCCATCCTGTCCAATGTCACCGTTGTCACACCATCCTCCGACCTCGTCGATGACTGCATCATACGCATCTACAACTGTGCCAACGTCACCCTTGACAATCTCGCGCTCCTCGGTTCCTACTCCCGCACCGACCACAGCGGCTACGGCCTGCTGATGGACAACTGCCGCAACACCCGCATACGTCGCCTCACCGCCCGCACCCCCTGGGGCGTATTCGGCACCAACAACATGCACAACACCCTGTTCGAATACTGCGACTTCGACCGCTTCGACATCCACTGCTACGGGCGCGATGTCACCTATCGTCACTGTCGGCAATCCAACAGCTACAACCAATACTCATCCGTCTATGGCACCATACTGCACGACAGCTGCACCTTCGACAACTTCACCCCCCTGCTCATCGAGACCTCCTACAACTCCTATCCCCACTTCACCCTGCGGATGCACAACTGCCACTGGCGGCTCACCCGCCAACGCCACACCATGATAGAGGCAGGGCGGCTCGACACCCTCATTTCCTCTCGCCCTGAGCTGCACGACAAATGCCTTCCCGACATTGACATCGACGGTCTCACCATCGATGCGCCGTTCCTGCTGCGCCCGCAACTTGTCCACTATCGGGGGAAAAACATCAGCCAGCCTGCCCTTGGAATCAAGTACATCAATCTCCGAAGGGTCTCCACCGTCAAAGGCAACCGCATACGCTTCCGCCTCTCCGACCGCCGGGTAATGCTCTCCAATCCCGTCCGTCTGCTTATCGCCTCACCCAAGAGTACCAACGCCTCCACATCTTTTATCAAACACCTCTGACACCCCGCCTCACTGTCTGCCAAAAAAAAATTAATCCCTCCCCAAAGCGGCTCCCGTATAAAAAAGACACACCCTCGACAAGAAAAAGTCACACTAAATGCAAAATAAGTTGTATCTTTGCAAAATAAATCGACAAAATAAAATACTAATATACAAAGAACCCTAAAACCACAGGCAACCATGAAAAAGATTGTTTTAATGCTGGCTCTGATGATGGCCACAATGACAGTTGCAGCAAACAACATCCTCTATTTCACCTACAGCCAGGCGGCGCGCACCGTAGCCTGCCTCAACAGTCAGAACGAACTGATGATTTACTGCGGCTACGAGAACGAGCTGCCCACCTACGTGCTCATCAACGAGGTGTGGGCCGAGCAAATCAGCTCCTCGTTCTACGAGATTTGGCTGTATGGCTACGATGCATACACAGGTGAAGAGATTTACATGCCCATCGACCTCGAGTGCATCTACCTGATGCAAAACCGCAACATCTACATCGCGGCACAGTATCTGCGTTTCAAATACACACACCATCGTCCCACCTTCGTATGGGTCATGCCTCCCTACAATCCCTTCGTGCGTGTGGCTCGTCCTGTGACATACTACTACACCTATCACTACGACATCCACCGTCCGGGCTGGCACTGGCGTCACTATCCCCACATCCACTATCACCCCTACTATCGTCGCATTCCGGGTCATCCCGCCCCGATTCCTCCCAAGCCCTACACTCCCGGCAAAGAGTATCCCGGCTGGCACGAGACAACAAATGGCTACCAGTACAACGACCTGCCGCTGGTCGGACGAGTCACCGCTCCGCGCTCAGCAAGCACCGTGCAGAACAACCCCACCGGACGTAACGGCAACCGCATCACCGGCAACCGCCAGGACAACACCATCACGGTCACCGACCGCACCACTGGTCGCGGCACCACCTCTGCAGCACCCAGCCGCACAGGCGTAGTGAGCGAGGGCAACACTCGTGGCAACAATGTGTCAAACAGAGGTTCCAACAGCAGCACCGGCCGTGAAGGCACCGCCACCCGCTCCGACGACAACAACAAACGCGGCAACAGCTCCACCTCGCGCACTGAGGACAACAAACGCGGCAACACCAACGCCAATCCCTCTCGCAGCTCCAATGCTGAGCCCACGCGCGGCACCAGCACTTCCCGCAGCTCCAATGCCGAACCCACGCGTGGCACCAGTACCTCGCGCAGCGACAATAGCAACAACCGCGTATCCACACCTTCGACAAACACCGAGCGCGGCAACGCCACAACAGGTCGCAGCTCCAGCACCTCCTCGCGCAGCGGAAATGTGTCGGACAACAGCAAAAAGAGCTCTTCCGCCACTCCCGCCACCCGCAGCAGCGACAGCAAGTCCTCATCCACTTCACGCAGCGGCAACGCTTCGCGCAGCAGCTCTTCCCGCACCAGCGGCACCACCACATCGTCGCAGGACAACAACAGCCGCGGCACCACCCGCGGCACACAGAGCAGCAGCCGCGGAACCTCCAGCCGCACACAGCGTTAGAAGAACAAGTTAATTCCAATTATTCAGAATACTCAGCACACTCCGATTATTCCGATCAACACTTTTAACAATGGCAATAAAAGAAAGCGAACTGGTATTGGCTCCCAACGGGAGCCTTTACCACATTCATCTTACCGGCGACACCCTCGCCGACAATGTGCTTTTGGTAGGCGACCCCGATAGGGTCAATATGTTCAAAGAAATCTTCGACAGCATTGAGTACGAGTCGCACAACCGCGAACTGCACGCCCTCACGGGACGCTATCACGGCACCCGTTTCACAGCACTCTCCACCGGCATGGGCTGCGACAACATCGACATCGTGGTCACCGAGCTGGACGCTGCCGCCAACTTCGACCTCGCCACCCGCACCGTACTGCCCAACCACCGGCGGCTGAATCTCATCCGCATCGGCACCAGCGGCTCGCTGCGCCCCGAAGTGGACTGCGGCAGCCTTGTGGCCGCACGCTACGCCATAGGTCTCGACGGTCTGCTCAACTACTACCGTCACAACGACGAAGGCTTTGAGAAAGAGATGGAAGCCGCCTTCAACCAGCACATGCAGTTCGACAGCCGCCTGGCCACACCCTATTGTGTCAAAGGCAGCGAAAAGTTGCTGAAACAGGTGGCCGAAGGCATGCATATCGGCATCACCGCCACCGCACCCGGTTTCTACGGACCCCAAGGGCGCGACATACGGCTGGCTCCCAGCATCGAAAACCTCAACGAGAAGCTGGCCGCCTTTAGCTGGAACGGCACACCCGTCACCAATCTGGAGATGGAGACTTCTGCCATCTACGGCTTCTCCCAGGCATTAGGCCACGATGCCCTCACCGTCTGCCTCATTATCGCCAACCGCCCGGCAGGGACATTCCTCAACGACTATCACGGCCCCATGCGCAACACAATCGGAACCATTATCGAAAGATTTTAAACAATGAAAAAAACAGCATTTTTCCTCCTGACGCTCATTGCCGGCCTCACCGCCTGGAGCCAGGCACAACCCGACTATATCCCCGAACAACTGGGACGCGACGCGCACCACATCATCCAGTCGCTGGGTGCCTTTGTGGGCAACGAACGCGCCGAAAGCCAGTCGTTCGACATCACCTACATGCCCGCGGGCAACGGTGTGGAAGGCGTGATGATTATCAACACGGCCGACTACCGCTGCACCTTCAAGCTCGACGCGCAATACGAAATGTGCTACGAACTGCTCATCGACATCCGCTCCCAGGAGTTCCTCGACATCTTCTACGGCCTCTTTGCCACCTACCGCACCGAGAACCTCGACGACAGCCGCATCATGAGCTTCGGCAACGAAAAACTCCGCGTCACCGAGAACCCCTCCACCTCCACCAAGTACCGCAGTTTCAAGTTCACCATCGAATAATTGGATTCGTCAATCTGTTGATTGCTTGATTGTTTGAGCATTTTCACTCAAGCATTTACACATTCAAGCATTCAAGCAATATTCAAACATTCACACATTCAAATTCACATGTCCATCAACGTAATCTGCGCCACCGACAACGACTTCGCCCCCTACTGCGGCGTGATGCTCACCTCTCTCTTCGAGAACAACCGCAAGAGCAAACTAAGTGTGTTTGTTCTGGTGGATGAGTCGTTTTCTTCAAGGAACCAGCGGAGATATATGCAGCTTGGAGCCAAATACGGCCAAGCCCTGCACATCGTGAAGGTGGACAGCAAACAGACTGCAGACTTTCCCATCAACCAATCCTTCAACCATATCTCACAACCCACATACTACCGAATCCTGGCCGCAAGATTACTGCCCAGCGAAGTGTCAAAAGTCCTCTACCTCGACTGCGACATCATCGTGGCGGGCAGCCTCGAACCCATGTGGACTACCGACCTTGAAGGAAACGCCATCGCCGGAGTCAAAGACGCCTGGATGACCTTTGAAAACAACTCCTACGACCACCTGCATTACGACCGGAAATACGGCTACTTCAACGCCGGCGTGGTAATGCTAAACCTCGACTACTGGCGGCAGCACGACATAGGGACCCGTCTGCTCGACTACATTCGGGAAAACCACGACAACCTGCCCTACATGGACCAGGATGTGCTCAACGGCACACTCCACGAGAGCACAGAATGGCTACCCGAGCGATACAATCTGCAGACGAAAAACCTCTATAAGGCATACTGGACCGACTTCCCCGAGCACTACCAAAACACCCTCATGCAAGAGCTCCCCCAAGCGGTAATCATCCACTACTGCGGCAGACACAAGCCTTGGAATTACCGCTATAGCGGCGGACCCTACCACAGCCTTTGGGAACACTACCGCCGCCTATCGCCCTACAAACGCTGCCATGTACGCAAACCCATAGGGAAATACCTCAAAAGGAGAACAAAAGACCTTCTCTTCCCCTCCAAACGGGAAAAGCGCCTGGCCGCCACCTGGCAAATAACAGTATGATAACATTCATCGATACAGAGGTCAGCATTCAAAACGGGAAAATAACCGACTACGGTGCAGTGCGCGACGACGGCGCAACCCTGCACACCCATAATGCCGCCGAGTTTGACTCTTTTGTATCGGACTGCGAGACCTGGTGCGGACACAATATCCTAAAACACGACCTGAAATACATCGGCTATCCCAAGGCAGACGGTCACCTATTTATCGACACCCTGTTCCTCTCGCCCCTGCTTTTCCCAAAGAAGCCCTATCACCGTCTGGTGAAAGACTATAAACTGGTTACCGACGAGCTGAACAACCCCCTCAGCGATGCCCTGAGGGCTCAGGAACTCTTTCACGACGAAGTGGCCGCTTGGAATCAACTCCCCGCCACCCGTCAAGCCATCTATTACCACCTGCTGCACGACAAAAAAGAATTTAGCGGATTCTTTGAACATCTCGAAATCTCCTTCAAGGAGATGCCGCTGCCCGAGCTGATACGCAACGAATACAAAGGTCAACTGTGCAGCCACGCAAATCTGTCAGCGGTTATACATCATTACCCCGTAGAACTGGCCTATACGCTGGCGGTGATCGGTGCCGACGACATTGTGTCGATAACCCCGGCCTGGGTAATGCGCAACTATCCCAAAGTGGCCAATGTCATGAACTTCTTGCGCAACACCCCGTGCGGCGACTGCGACTATTGCCGCAACCGACTGGATGCCCACCAAGGGTTGAAGGACTTCTTTGGGTTCGACTCATTCCGCACTTTCGATGGTGTACCCATGCAGCAACAAGCCGTTGAGGCCGCCATACGAGGCGAATCGCTGCTGACCATCTTCCCGACAGGCGGTGGCAAATCCCTCACCTTTCAGATTCCCGCCCTCATGGCCGGACGCAACACCCACGGCCTCACCGTCATCCTCTCCCCGCTGCAGTCGCTGATGAAAGACCAAGTAGATAACCTTGCGGAGCGGGGCATACAAGATGCCGTCACCATCAACGGCCTGCTCGACCCCATAGAACGCGCCAATGCTGTGGAGCAAGTAGCCTCTGGAGCCGCCAACCTGCTCTACATCTCCCCCGAAATGCTGCGCTCGGCCACCATCCAGAGACTACTTCTCGGGCGCAACATCGTGCGCTTTGTCATCGACGAAGCCCACTGCTTCTCGGCTTGGGGACACGACTTCCGGGTGGATTACCTTTATATAGGCAAATTCATCCGGCAACTGCAGGAAGAAAAACACCAGCTCTCACCCATCCCCGTATCTTGCTTCACCGCCACCGCCAAGCAAAAAGTCATCAGCGACATCGTCGATTACTTCCAGCAGGAGCTGGGCATTACGCTGAAAATCTTCGCTGCCTCTGCCGAGCGGAAAAACCTCCGCTATTCGGTCATCCACTCCGACACTTCGGGCGACAAATACAACCTGCTGCGCAACATCATCCTTGGCCGCAACTGCCCTACCATCGTGTATGTGTCACGCACCCGCAGGACAAAAGAGCTGAGCGAACACCTCTGCGCCGACGGCATCAAAGCGCTCCCCTTCAACGGCAAGATGGAGGCCGAAGCCAAAGTGCGCAACCAGAACGCCTTCATGAGCGGAGAGACCCAGGTAATCGTGGCCACCTCGGCCTTCGGCATGGGGGTGGACAAAAAGGATGTGGGGCTGGTGATACACTACGACATCAGCGACTCGTTAGAGAACTACGTACAGGAAGCCGGACGCGCCGGACGCGACCCCAGCATGGAGGCCGAATGCTATGTGCTCTACAGCGACAGCGACCTCGACAAACACTTCATCCTCCTCAACCAGACAAAACTCAGCATCAGCGAAATCCAGCAAGTGTGGCAAGCCATCAAGACCTTGACACAAAAGCAGTCGCACATCAACTGCTCACCGCTGGAAATTGCCCGCCAAGCAGGCTGGAGTGAGGAAACCACCGACATCGAGACCCGCGTGAAGGCCGCCATTGCCGCACTCGAAGAAGCCGGATTCATCGAACGGGGCAACAACGTCCCGCACATCTTTGCCACAGGCATCACCGTCGGCAACATGGACGAGGCTCGCTCCCGACTGACCCGCTCTCCCCTCTTTGACGAAACCAACCGCGAGGAAGCGGCACGCATCATCCACTCCCTCATCAGCAGCCGTGCGACAGCAGGCAGCTGCGACAGCGAAGCCGAAAGCCGCATTGACTACTTAGCCGACATACTGGGCATGCAAAAGGAGACCGTCATTCGCAACGTCAATCTCATGCGCCAGGAAGGGATACTTGCCGACTCACGCGACATGCAGGCTTGGATAACCAAAAGCACCACCGCCAAAGAGCTGGAGCAAACCCTCAAACTGGAGCAATACATCCTGTCGCATTTCACCCCCGGCATCACACTCCTCAACTACAAAGAGCTGAACGCATCAGCCAACCGTGATGAGATACCCAACTGCACCATACGCCGCATCAAAACCCTCCTCTACTTCCTGTCGCTCAAGGGCTACATCCGCAAAGAGGAACACACCGCAGCCGACAACGTCAGCATAGAACTGCAAACCGACCCTCCCACCATCATGGCAAGGTTCGAACTCCGCATGGATATCTGCCGTTTCATCGTGCGCAACCTGCTCTCGACCACCAGCAGCAAGAGTCAAGCAGGAACAGCCATTGACCCCGACCGCAAGTCGCTGGTCAACTTCTCCGAAGTGGAGCTGCTGAACCTTTATCTTCAGTCTAACCAACAAATGCAGTTCGGCAACAGCAGGGAAGTGACTCTTGGCGACATCGAAGAGGCGCTGCTCTACCTCACCAAGACCTCCTTGCTGAAGATAGAAGGCGGCTTTCTGGTGATATACAACACCCTGCAACTGAAACTGAAAACCGAACGGAAAACCCGCTACACCAAAGAGCATTACCGCATGCTCGACGAATTCTACAAACAGCGAATACGTCAAATCCACATCGTGGGCGAATACGCCAATCTCATGGTTCGCGACTACGACGCCGCACTGCAGTTCGTCAACGACTACTTCCAGATGGACTACCGCAAGTTCATTGACAAATACTTCAAAGGCGAGCGCAAATCGGAAATCAACAACAATATCACTCCTGCCAAATACCATCAGATATTCGGCTGTCTCGACGAGCGGCAACTACAAATCATCAACGACAAGCAGTCGAAATACATCGTGGTGGCCGCAGGTCCCGGCAGCGGCAAAACACGGGTGCTGGTACACAAACTGGCCTCTCTGCTGCTCCTCGAAGACGTCAAACACGAGCAACTGCTCATGCTCACCTTCTCCCGCTCGGCGGCAACGGAATTCAAAAAACGGCTCATAGAACTCATCGGCAATGCAGCGCACTATGTAGAAATCAAAACCTTCCACTCCTACAGCTTCGACCTGCTCGGCAAACTGGGCACGCTGGCCGAAGCCGGCAACGTGGTGAATCAGGCAGCCATGATGATCGAGAACGGCGAAGTGGAGGAATCGAAGATTGCCAAAAGCGTACTCGTCATCGACGAGGCGCAGGACATGGGAGCCGACGAGAACCGACTCCTGCTGGCACTCATGCACCGCAACGAGGACATGCGCGTGATAGCTGTGGGCGACGACGACCAGAACATCTATGCCTTCCGCGGCTCCGACTCCGCGCACCTCAAGGCTCTCGTCACCGACCATCACGCCACCCTCTACGAAATGACCACCAACTACCGCAGCACACAGGCCATTGTCAACCTCTCCAACCGTTTTGCCACCCTCATCCCCGACAGGATGAAACAAACGCCCTGCTCCGCATCCACCAGCGACATCGGCACCCTCGAACTGCACCTGTACGACCACAGCCCCTTCCTCAGCGAAACCATCGACACCATAACCCGCTCCTACCGGGAAGGCGAAACCGCCTGCGTACTCACCCGTACCAACGAGGAAGCCATGCAGCTGGATTATCTGCTGCAACAGCAAGGGCTGCACACCAAACTCATTCAAACCATTGGGGGCTTCTCTTTCTACCACCTGGCCGAGATACGCTATTTCCTCCAGCAACTGCCCACCGACACCGGGAGCACACTGCCCGACAGCCTTTGGAACACCGCCAAATCGCGCACCCTGCAACAATACGGCACCAGCAAATGCGTTGACGTGCTGAAACAGTTCTTCTCCGACTTCGAGGCTACTCACCGCACAATCTACTACAGCGACCTAATCGAATACCTCTACGAGTCAAACATCGAAGACTTTACCTCCCCCGACGGAAAGACCGTGTTCATCTCGACCATCCACAAGGCCAAAGGCCGCGAGTTCGACACCGTGCATCTGGTGGCGCCTATGCTCCACGAAGCGGATGCCCCCGCGCTGCGCGCCCTGTATGTAGGCCTTACCCGCGCCAAACGCAACCTGTACATCCACACCGTTTCATCAACCCAACCGTTCTGCGATATGGCCGCACCCGTCCGCCATCACGTCGAACCCTCCACCCGCATACCGATTACCATCGCCCTCACCCACCGCGATGTTTACCTCGACTATTTCAAAAACAACAAGAGCGTTGTCATGAAACTGCGCAGCGGCGACCCACTGCACTACTCCAACGGATTTCTCTACTCCATGCAGAACGAAGGTGTGGCCGTCCTGTCGCAATCCCGCAAAGAAGAGATGACAAAACTCGAAGCCAAAGGCTACCAAGTGATCTCGGCTGAAGTCAGCTTCGTCGTAGCCTGGAGCCCGATGGACGACGACAACGAATATGCCGTCTGCCTCGCCAACCTGAACCTGTCGCCCGCCTCGCCCCGTTAGCCCAACGCCTCAGTAAGTCTAAGACAACCTCCAATACTTATAAAGGGATTGTGAATTGAAAATTGAAAATTGAGCGAACCCTAAAACCTTAAAACCCTAAAACCTTAAAACCCCTAAACCCTAAAACCCTAATTCTATCGTAGCTTAGTCGATGCCTCGCTTTCTGGAACGGGGCTGGATGTGGGCTGGAGCGGGGTCGCTCCGCCCCTGCGTTGTCCCATCTTGTGTCGTTTTTCTCGTTTGTCAGTTTTTTTTCGTATCTTTGCAGATTTGAATAATATCACTTAATTCGATGCAAAACATTAGAAATATTGCCATTATTGCGCATGTTGACCACGGAAAGACCACTCTGGTTGACCGCATGCTGCACCAGGCACAGCTTTTCAGAGAAAATCAAGAAACCGGCGAACTCATCCTCGACAACAACGACCTCGAGCGCGAGCGCGGCATCACCATCCTGTCCAAAAACGTCTCTATCCGCTACAAGGGCTACAAGATTAACATCATCGACACCCCCGGCCACAGCGACTTCGGCGGCGAGGTGGAGCGGGTGCTCAACATGGCCGACGGCGTGCTGCTGGTGGTGGATGCCTTCGAGGGTCCCATGCCGCAGACTCGCTTCGTGCTGCAAAAGGCCATCGAGCTGGGACTGAAGCCCATCGTGGTCATCAACAAGGTGGATAAGCCCAACTGCGACCCCGAGCTGACGCAGGAGGCTGTGTTCGACCTCATGTTCAATCTGGGAGCCAACAACGACCAGCTGGATTTCCCCACCGCCTACGGTTCGGCCAAACAGGGCTGGATGGGCGCCGACTGGAACACCCCCACCGACGACATCTCCTACCTCATGGATTTGATTATCGAGCATATCCCCGCTCCGCGCGTATCCGAAGGCAACACGCAGATGATGCTTTCGTCCCTCGACTACAGCAGCTATCTGGGACGTATCGCCGTCGGACGCCTCAATCGCGGCACCCTGCAGGCGGGCCAGCCCGTCATCCTTGTCAAACGCGACCAGAGCCAGATTGCCACCCGTGTGAAAGAGCTCTACACCTTCGAGGGACTGGGCAAGGAGCGCACCAAGAACGTGATAGAGGCCGGCGAGATATGTGCCGTGCTGCTCGATTTGGACAAGAACGTCATGTTCGAGATTGGCGACACCATCTGCGACAACGAGAACCCGGAGCCCCTGCCCCCCATCAAGGTGGATGAACCCACGATGAGCATGCTCTTCACCATCAACAACTCGCCTTTCTTCGGCAAGGAAGGCAAATTCGTCACCAGCCGCCACCTGCGCGACCGCCTCTTCAAAGAGCTGGAGAAGAACCTGGCCCTGCGTGTGGAAGAGACCGCCTCGCCCGACGCCCTGCTCGTTTATGGGCGCGGCATCCTGCACCTCAGCATTCTCATCGAGACCATGCGCCGCGAGGGCTACGAGCTGCAGGTGGGTCAGCCCAAGGTCATCATCAAAGAGATTGACGGGCAGAAATGCGAGCCTGTGGAGCAGCTGACGGTGCTAGTGCCCGAAGAGTTTTCGAGCAAAGTGATTGATGTGGTGACCCGCCGCAAAGGCGAAATCGGCACCATCGACACCAAGGGCGACCGAGTGCAGCTTGACTTCCGCATCCCGTCGCGCGGCATTATCGGCCTGCGCAACACCCTACTTACCGCCACCAACGGCGAGGCCGTCATCGCCCACCGCTTTGCCGGATTCGAGCCTTGGAAAGGCGAGATGGACGACCACAAGATGGGTGCCCTCATCGCCAAAGAGACAGGCGAAGCCACAGCCTACAGCATCAGCAAGCTGCAGGACCGCGGACCCTTCTTCATCGAGCCGGGCGAGCACGTCTATGCCGGGCAGGTGATTGGCGAGAGCCTTCGTCCTGGCAACGACATTGTCATCAATGTAGTAACGGCCAAGAACCTGACGAATATGCGCAGCAAGAGCGCCGACGACAAATCGACGACCATCCCGCCCATCAAGTTCTCGTTGGAAGAGGCCATGGAATACATCCGCGACGACGAATACCTCGAGATAACCCCCACCAACCTCCGCATCCGCAAGATAATCCTTGACGAGATTGAGCGCAAACGCGCCCGCATCGCCGCCGGATATAAAGACGAGTAAATGAGTGAATGTGTGAATACGTTAATGTGTTAATGTGTTAATCAAGTATTGGATTTACACATTAACACATTTTCTTTTTTCCTGACCAAGTGCAAAAAAATGTGCCCGCAACGGTGGATGAAGTGCAAAAAAGCGTATCTTTGCAGAGTAATTAGGTACAAGAATGGGTAAGGCTAATACTGTGATACATAGTATTTGCACCCGAATAAAACAATAACAAAGAAATGAAAAAAGGTATTTTTTTGATTCCGGTGCTTGTCACCTGCATGGCTGTCTTTACTGGATGTGGAGACAAAGACAATGATTTTCGCGACACATGGTTGGGCACGTATGAGGGATATTGCGAATACCATTCCTCCACTGGGGCTGACCATCAGTTCGACACAGTATTCACCAACGAGACATTGACAGTCTCCAAACAAGGAGATGAGGGTTTGGTGATGGACTATCTGGGCCAGTCGTTCCAAGTGCGTTGCTCCTCCGACGGCACCTTTACCTCCACCTCAAACAATCCTCACAGCGAGTGGAACGGTTGTATAAAAGGAGACAGCCTGTTCTTTAACTACCAGGATGTCTCGCAAGGCCATTCCACCACCCGCCATTTCAAAGGGAAAAAGAAAGTCTCTAGTAAAATACTGAACTGATTTTTCGACAGCCTCGAAGAGGCTGAATCTCAATAACCCCACACTAAGCGACCAACGGGAGCGCAGTATGGAGGCATGCCTCCTCTTGTCCAGCGTCTCGAAGAGACGCGACATCGAAACCGAAGCAATCCCCCCTCCTGCCCTACAAAGAGCAAGACCAAATGACCAACATCCCGCTGTGTGCGGCAGGATAACCCATATCCTGATTAGCAATGGGAGAAGTCAATTCCGAACTGTTACACTGTAACGCTGTAACGCTGTGGATGAGGATGCCGCACCGTCGCCGTCCGAATCCCCGGTTGAGGGTTATTAGGCTGGTACAATCACACCATCACGATTCGGCCAAATTCACCAATAACAAGTAGCCAAATTCACCAACAAAATAATAGTAACCGACGTTACCGTAACATCCGTTACAATTTCGACTGCAAAAATACTAACTTTTTTTGAATTAGAGCAATAAAAAAAACATTTAGGACACCGTTCCTGTGATACAATTATAACAAACAACACAAAACAACACATTATATGGCAACATTCACAATCACTGGACGTATGTCCGCAATGACCGTCAAGAAGAGCTTCAAAGAGTCCTCCAACAGTCCAACTTCACCAAAATACTTGCCAAATCAAATATTATTCGTATTTTTGCAACGTAAAACAGTTTACCCATGACAGACAAAGCCATGATGCAACGGATAAAACAAAACGTGCTTGAAGTTGACCCTCAAGCAGAGGTATGGCTTTACGGGTCAAGAGCACGGGGCACAGCGAATGAAGAATCCGACTGGGACGTGCTTGTGCTCACCCCGCAGGAAACTGTCACCACCGCCGAAGAGAGCCGTTTTATCGACCACATGTGCGACCTGATTGTCGAAACATGCGAGGTCATACAGCTTTTCGCCTACGGAAAAGAAGATTGGCACCGCCACCACTACTTCACCCCCTTTTATAAAAGTGTACAACAAGATGCCATACGCCTATGAATCCATTAGATGAAGACATGACCGCCTTTGTCCGCTGTAGGATATTGTATATTAATAAAGATTGATACATAACATGACTAATATAGAACCAATAGATAATAAAGTTTTAGGGACGGTAAGTGACCATCTTTTTGACGGTGTAGCCGCAATAATTGACAATGCAAAAAAGTAGGTAGCCATATATGTAAATACCCAAACTAGTATGACATTTTGGAGTGTGGGCAAGTACATTAATGATGATATGGATTACCAAACCTATTCGGCTTATGGAAAGAAGATTCTTGCGACACTGTCGCAAAGATTGACCGCCCGTTATGGAAAAGGTTTTACATACTCCGCATTGACAAGGATGATGAAAGTGGCCCACCTGTACAATAATCGTGAAATGTTTGCGATGCTATCGCAAACATTGTCATGGAGCCATTTTATTGAACTTGTAACAATTGAAGATCCAACGAAACGCCTCTTCTACCAACAGATGGGCATAGCAGAGCACTGGAGTGTCCAGCAGCTTAGAGACAAACAAGACGAGATGGCATATGAGCGCTCGTTAATTGCCGCTAAACCCGATGACGAGATTGTGAGAAAACTTGAGAACATCACTCCTCAACACACAGATCCTGAGGTGGTGCTAAAGAGTTCCTATGTACTTGATTTTTTAGGGTTGGACGGTTATTATACCGAAAAAGAATTGGAACACGCCATTACACTACAGTTAGAGAAATTCATCTTGGAGCTCGGACAGGGGTTTGCATTCCTTGAACGTCAAAAGCGATTCACAATTGATGGCACAGACTATTATCTCGACCTTCTTTTCTATCACAGAAAGCTGAAATGCCTTGTGGCCATTGACCTCAAAATGGGTAAGTTTAAACCACAATACAAAGGTCAGATGGAACTGTATCTAAAATACATGCAGAAGAACGACATGCAACCCGATGAGAATCCTCCCATTGGTTTGTTACTCTGTAGCGAGGGAAATACCGAGCATATCGAACTGATGATGCTTGACGATGATCGTATCAGAGTGGCACAATACCTAACCTGCCTGCCCGATAAACAATGGTTCATAGACAAGTTGAATCGTTCAATACTCATAGCCAAGGAGCACAAAGAGAACAGCAACAGATGACCAACATCCCGCTGTATGCTGCAGGATAACCCATATCCTGCTTAGCAATGGGAGGAGTCTATTCCGAACTGTAACACTGTAACGCTGTAACGCTGCGGATGGGGGTGCCGCACCCCGGCCGTCCGAATGACCGGTTTGGGATTAATCTATAGACAAAAAAAGAGTCCTCCAATAGTCCGACTTCACAAAAATACTTGCCAAATCAATTTTTATTCGTATCTTTGCAATCGCTTTCAAAAGGAAGAAAGCGGTAAGCAAGAAAAGCATTACGATACTGTCCCTTCTTATCGAATTTCGCCAAAGTTCAAGTGGGTGGACGGAGCAATTATGCTTATCGTTTGAGATGTATGCCATAGGCTCATGCCTATGTGCAGTAATATTGATATTTATAATAATAAAAAAGTGGCACTTAGTGTTTTTTTTCAGAGATTAACAGGTGATTATGCAGAAATAATCTCATTATTTCTAATTCCCATAGTAATAGGAATATTTGCATTTGCCTTGCCTCTACTTCTTCAAACAGCAGCACGAATTGATAGCAAGTACAATTCCACTCTACTGATAAAAGTATTTAGAAAAGACTGGATTTGCCGAGGTTTTCTTATCTCTCTATTGACCTCATTAGCAGCCTGCTTATTGGTAATATTACAATTACCCCGTTGCGTTAACTGGGGAAATATTATGAACGTGCTAATTGACTATTCCGCATTGATTTTGTTACTCATATCCACAATTGCACTCACTATTTTTGTTTTCCTAACCATATGGCTCATCTATGTTTTTTATCTTCCAGAGAAACTATTAAAAAGACTAATAGGACAATATCAAAACACAAAAAGTAAAGATGTCAAAGAAACAACATTTCGTGCAATTGGGTATCTTTTCTTATATTCAATCAGAACTGAGGGTGAGTCTTTGGCTCGCGAAATATTTGATTTTTATGAGAAAGAATTCGATGGTTTCGGACAGGGCAAAACCGGACGAATTACTTACCCAAACTATTATTACGACGTAATATTTGATGCCAATGAGTGCTTATGCCATCGAGAAAGAAAAAGCCTGTCATTGTTTAGAGGTTCTTTCTATCGTTTTTTCATTAATCCATCTATGCAAAATACAATAAGTGAAGATACTTATTCGTTTCTTTGGAGAATTCTTAGACAGTATCTCTTCTATAATAGGAATGAATATATTTCTTCTTATTGGGACTTTGCACACCAATATGCATCAAATCTATCCGGTGTACACCAAAAATATGACGATAATTTTAACGTAATCAATCAGGAAGATGTTGATTTTTGGGAAAAAGAAAAAGAGCGTTTTCTTGAATTTCATTATGCATTAGGCGGTCTATTGATGTATAAACAGAAATACACGCTGCTTCGTCAACTCATGTCTTGGTCTAATTCTATACCCCCAAATTATTATCTTGTTCCCGAGACCATGTCGGAAGTCATCCATCGATTTATGGATGTATCTTCTGTAGAGAAACAAACAGTTGCATTTTATTTTGAAGGTAAATATCCATTTCCAGATGTACAAGGGGTAAAAACTGACTATGTAATTCAAATGTGGATTAGACGTTATATAGCCATTCTTCTTTTACGGCAATACACACTTGGCGATTATTATTCACACACATATCGATTAGGGTTGCCAGCACCTCCTCCCACACTATACGAGAAAAGAAAATGGATTGAAGAACTAAATAATCTAAGATTCTATGTCGAAGAATATCTGAATAGTCCACAATTATTAGGGGCTCTTGGGATGAAAGAGCTATCGTCTGAGGATTGGTATAAAAAGTATGGCAAGGTCCATCCTCTTAATTTAATTGATGCATTTAAACACGAT
>JAEEGI010009845.1_pt1 | contig 20844 bp, 16 predicted proteins | sample 8958751 | NCBI WGS metagenome assembly JAEEGI01 (sample SAMN16246545, study PRJNA631951) | gut metagenome | biome: gut microbiome; feature: rumen; material: KS-attached | host: Bos | place: Iran: Karaj | collected 2018-10 | reverse complement strand
GTCAGTTCCTTGGAAAAGCAATTTAGTTTTTTGTAAATGCCCAAAATACAGAAAAAATACAATAATAAAGTAGAAATATACAATTATTGAATAGATTCATTATACAATTTTTCAAGTAACTATGCTACAATAATAATCGTACTAAACAAATCCCTCGTTTAGTGCTGCACATACCTATATGTCTTTTTTTGTTACAAAAAAAAGGAAAAATACTGAGGCACGAAAAAAAGTGCCTCAGTATTTTTTTTATGGATTTTTTTATTGCTTGATTTTACCAGAGAAATTGATTATAATGTGTTTAAAAAAATAAACGTATAAGAAAGGGTTTATCCTATGAAAATATTAATCAAAAACGGTCATGTAGTTGATCCGGTTACCAAGACAGATGCGGTAAAGGATGTGCTTATCGTGGATTCAAAAATTGAAAGCGTGGCAGATGAAATAGCGGCAAAAGGTGATGAAGAGGTGATAGATGCTGAGGGTCTTATCTTAGCGCCTGGCCTTATGGATGCACATGTCCATTTTAGAGATCCCGGCTTTACAGCTAAGGAGGATATCCATACCGGTGCAAAGGCTGCAGCAAGAGGAGGAGTTACAAGGGTCGTAATGATGGCCAATACAAATCCTCACATTGATAATTTTGATACGCTAAAGTATGTTCTTGATAAGGGCAGGGAAACTGGCATAAAGGTTCTTTCCTGTGCAAATGTCACCATGGGAATGAAGGGCAAGGAAATCGTTGACATGGAGGGACTTGCTGACGCCGGTGCTGCGGGCTTTACCGATGACGGAGTACCTATCATGGATGAAAAAATTCTCTATGAGGCACTTATCAGAGCAAAGAAGTTAAATCTTCCGGTTGCACTCCATGAAGAGGATCCGATGTTCGTTAAGCAGGCAGGCGTTAATATGGGAAAGGTTTCAGAAAAGCTTGGTTATGGAGGAGCTTCTAGGTCTGCTGAGGATATAATGGTTGCAAGAGACTGCGTACTTGCGCTTGATACAGGGGCGCCTCTTTGCATTCAGCATATCAGCTCTAAGAACAGTGTTGAAATAGTAAGGACTTTTAAAAAGCTTGGTGCAGATATCCATGCTGAGGCTACTCCTCACCATTTCACCCTTACCGAGGATGCAGTACTTAAGTATGGCACAAATGCAAGAATGAATCCACCTGTTCGTACTGAGGAGGATAAGCAGAAGGTAATTGAGGGAATTGTCGATGGAACCATTGATATGATTGTTACGGATCATGCACCTCATACCAAGGAGGAAAAATCAAAGCCTATGGCGCAGGCTCCTAGTGGAATTACAGGACTTGAGACTTCACTTGCGCTTGGCATAAAGAGCCTTGTTCAGCCAGGGCATATAAGTCTCATGAAGCTGATCGAGCTTATGAGCACCAATCCTGCGCTGTTCTATAGACTTGAACCATCAAGCATTAAGGAGGGGGCAGACGCAGACCTTGTTATTTTTGGAGAAAATGAAGAGTGGACTGTTAAGGAGGAAGAATTTGCATCAAAGGCTTCTAATAGTCCTTTCATCGATTGGGTTCTTCCGGGAAAAATCCATTATACCATCTGTGATGGCAAGGTCGTTTATAAGGCTTAATAGAATGTGATGTAAAAATATGTAAATATCTTGCGACTATTATAATCGTGGTAGATAACTGCAAGAAGTGATAAAAAAATAATCGCAAAAAGTGATTGTAAGAAGTGATTGCAGATAATAATCGCAAAAAGTGATTGTAAGAAGTGATTGCAGATAATAATCGCAAAAAAAGTGTTTGTGGTAGATGATAGAAGAATTGTGTGAGTATAAGGATAAGGAGTGTGGCTAATGGCAGGTTCAGCAGGAACAAGTAATAAACTTAGAATATTACATTTACTCGATATGTTCATGAAAAAAACAGATATAGATCATGGCATGCGCATGGAGGAAATATGCGCATATATACAGGGCCTTGGCTATAAGGCTGAGAGAAAGATAATCGGTGAGGACATTGAAAGCCTTAAGGACATGGGCTATGACATAATAAATGACAAGGTAGGAAAATATTCTTCATATAAGCTTGTCAGCCGTGATTTTGAATTTACGGATATGAAGATACTTGTTGATGCCATTGGGGCGTCTAGATTCATTACTGAAAAGAAGTCGAAGGAAATTATAGGAAAGTTAAAGAATCTTTTAAGTGAGTATGATGCTAAGAATCTAGACCGTCCTGTATATGTAGCAAATAGGGTGAAAAATGAGAATGAAGCTAGTTATATAGCGGCAGATGAAATACAAAGAGCAATGAGGGAAAATAAGAAAATTACCTTTAAGTATTATAGATGGAATGCAAAGGGTAACTTAGAGATCACTAATGATGGTAAGCCTTATAGAGTAAGCCCATGGGCTCTTTTCTGGGATAATGAGCAGTATTACCTTGTGGCCTTAAAGGACGGCGAAGAAAAGTTAAAGCACTTTAGAGTTGATAAGATAAAGGCGGTAAATATCTTAGAAGAGGAAAGAGAAGGAAAAACGTTTTTTGATGAGAAGGAGCTTACTGGCTATACCATAAAGAGATTTAAAATGTATGATGGCGAGATCAGGAGCGTTGAATTATTATGTGAGAATCGTCTTTCAAACGTAATAGTCGATCAGTTCGGTAAGGGGACTAGACTTATTCCGGTTGATGAAGGACACTTTAAGACGATAGTTGATGTAGCGGTAAGCCCTATGTTCTACGGCTTTGTTTTTGGCCTAGGCACAGGAATAGTAATAAATGGGCCAGAGGAAGAAAAGCAGAAAATGAAGAATTTCATTAAGGAAGTTTCAGAAAAATACCAATAAAAATGTCTGGTAATATTTACTGAAAAATAGCTGGTCAAGAGACTAAGGCGGTGTTTGTGGATGGTACATAAGCTTTTGATGATGTATGTTACACTATGTCCCGTAATTATTGCAGGGGTTTTAAACATGATATGGTGTAAATCGAAGGTGATGAAGTGGGCAAAGGTTCCCATGGATTTTGGTAAGACACTTTCAGATAATAAAAGAATATTTGGCGACAATAAGACCTGGAAGGGTTTTTTTGGATATATACTGCTTAATACAATATGCGCTATTTTATGGGGAGCAGTATGCCAGGCAGCAGGAATTGAAGAGCTTAATTTCTTTTATGTAAATAATAAGAATACTTTTTTATTTAATCTTCTTATAGGAATATTGTTAGGACTAGGTTATGCTCTTTTTGAGCTTCCTAACAGCTTCCTTAAAAGAAGGCTTGGAATTACTCCAGGTAAGACTATATCAGGTGCATGGAGGGCTTTTTTTATTATCCTGGATCAAGCGGATTCCATATTTGGCTGTGCACTTGTGGTATGGCTGTTCTACGATTTGGGAATCGGATTATATCTTTTATATGTTTTAGTTGGCGCGTTTACACATATCATTTTCAATATGCTGCTATATTTTTGCAAGCTGAGAAAAAACTTATTTTAATTAAGGAGAGGTTTAATGGTTGTATTAATTGATAAAAATGAAAAAAATGAAGAAGGACTTGGAAATAAGGGGAAATTTCTGCTTCAGATGAAAAAACAGGGCTTTGAGGTTCCGGGCGGATTTATTCTTGATAGTGAAGTTTATGATGAAGTAATAAGTTCAGATTCTATTGCGGATAAGGTAAAGGAAGCTTTAGACAGGCTAAGGAGTAATGATTCTGATGTCGTTCATGTATCAAGGGAAATTACAGCCCTTTTTGATGGGGCAAAAATACCTGATAAGATTGGGGATGAGATCGAGCGTCTAGCAGATAAGAATAAGCTTTATGCAGTCAGAAGCAGCGGCAGCAAGGAGGATCTTGCAGAGTATTCTTTTGCCGGACAGTACAAGACCTTTTTAAATGTTGAGAAAAAGGATATCTCAGCAAGAGTAATTGATTGTTATAAATCAATGTTCAGTGAGGTGCTTCTTCAGTATGTGGTAAATAATAATATTGACCCTGCTGCGATGAAGATGTCGGTAGTTGTTCAGGAAATGGTTGCTTCAGATTATAGCGGAATATGCTTTACCATAAATCCGGTAAGCGGAAATGATAAGGAAATGCTCATTGAGGTATCTGAGGGACTTGGTGAAAATATTGTTAGCGGTAAAACTGCTCCTTGTCAGTATTTTTACAACTGGTACAATCAGAAGGAAATGAGAAGAAAGCCTTCAAATAATATTTTAACAAGTGGCCAGGTCAAAGAGTATGCAAAAGAATTTGCAAAGCTTCAGCAGTTCTTTGGATATCCACTTGATATCGAGTTTGCGATAAAGGATGAAAAGCTCTATATCCTGCAGGCACGCGGCATTACCAGCCTTAAGTACAATGGAATTGAGGATATGTGGACGACTGCGGACTTTAAGGACGGCGGAGTTTCAGCAACGGTATGTACTCCTTATATGTGGAGCCTTTATGAGTATATCTGGGAATATTCACTTAGAAAATTCATAGTTGATTCTGAAATATTAAAGGATGAAGAACTTCCTTCTAAGCTTGGTGAAATGTACTATGGACGCTGCTATTGGAACATGTCGGCAGTTAAAAAGGCAATGAGCCAGGTAATCGGCTATAAGGAAAGAGAATTTGATAATGAATATGGCATTATAGGTGACTATGAGGGAGATGGAAGCGTAACTAAGGCTACGCCTAAGACCATATCCAGAATGCTTAAAATAGTTGTTAGACAGAGCCAGATTTTAAATAATAGAAGGAAAAATAATCCAAGATATAAGGAAGAGCTTCTTCAGATTTATAATAAATACAAGGATAATTATGACAATCACAGAATAAAGAATATCGAAAAGGAATTTTATAGAATCACTAAAAAGATCTATCTTAGAAGTGAAACGACGTATTTCTGGCAGATATTCATAAACACCATTCATCAGTCCTTATATAAGGACAGTCTCTTAAAATATGTTTCTGAGAGCGAGTATTTATCACTGCTTGGAAGCATCGATAATATTTCTCATCTCCTTCCTTTTTATGAAATCTGGGATGTGACAAGAAGTATAAGAGAAGATAAGGGAGCGTATGATTTCTGGAGCATGCAGGAGCCTTCTGCCATTGCTAAGGTTTTAAATAGAGATGATCTCTTCCTTCCGCAGGTGAAGGCGATAATAGATAAATACGGCTATCATTCAGATAAGGAGCTTGACATAACCTATCCTTGCTACTATGAAGAGCCAGAGGTAATGGTTCAGATGGTAAAGGACATGGTGGTGCTTGATGATTCCTTCTCTCCAAGACTTGATAAGGAAAATGGAAGAAGGATGTATGAAGAGGTATTTGAGAAGGTTTCCGGGAAGGTATCGAAGCACACCTTTAAGAAGATAAAGAAAAAGGTATCAGGAATGAGGGAAATGCTCTGGTGGAGAGAGGAATTCAGAGATATTTCAACTAGATTTTATTATCTCCTAAGAGTTTATACCCTTGAGTATGCAAAGAGCCTTGCAGCAGAGGGCGTACTTGAGAGGGCAGAGGATGTATGGATGCTAAAGGTCGGAAATCTCTGGGATTATATCGATGGAAAAATAAGTGCCGAGGAGCTTCGCGGACTTATAAAGAAGAACCGTTTTTATTATAATGCCTATAGAAATTATATAAGCGATAATGAAATAGGAACTGTTTTCTCAAAGAATAAAGAGGTGGGTGAAGGCTCTGATTTAAGCATCAGAGGTCTTGGAGCAAATAATGGAACCATTACCGGCACTGCCCGCGTTATCGAAGATTTTGAGCATATCGATAGACTGCGCGAGGGAGATATACTTGTGACTAAGTTTACAGATACTGGCTGGACTCCTAAATTTGCAATTCTTTCTGGCATAGTAACTGAATACGGCGGAATACTCTGTCATGCAGCCATTGTTTCAAGAGAGTATGGAATTCCTGCAATAGTATGCTGTAAGGGAGCAATGCAGAAGATAAAGGATGGACAGAGAATAACCATAGACGGAGCTACAGGAATTGTAACTATAGATGAATAGTACTTTGATAAAGGGAGCGCTGAACCTTATGTTCTTATTTAATTACAAATATGATTGATTGCTAATATGATTAATTGTAAGTGATTAATTGCAAATGATTGAAAGAAATAGGATTAATAAGGATATCAGGTGCTAGGACTGGAGCTTGACATGAAAATATATGATCGAAAAAACGGAGAATATACTGAGATAACTCAGTATGGACAGGGAGCACTTAAGTTTTTATACGGAAATTTTCTAGGAAGAGTACTGTTAAAACTTGCGGTATCACCCCTTGTATCTAGGATATACGGTAAGCTTAATGATAGTAAAAAAAGTGCGGAGAAAATCCCTGGCTTTATAGAGAAAAATGGGATCCGCATGGAGGATTTTGAGGACAGGAAGTATTCCTCTTTCAATGATTTCTTTACTAGAAAGCTAAGAAGGGGAGCTAGAAAAATCAATAAAGAAAAAGACACTCTTATTTCACCTGCAGATGCAAAGCTCTTAGTTTACCCCGTAAAGGATAAGGCAAGAGTTAAGGTAAAGGGAAGAGGCTATAGTATTTCTGAGCTTACTGGCGGAAAAATCGACACTTCCTCTTATGCAGGGGGAGTCTGCCTTGTTTATAGACTGTGCATGGATGATTATCATAGATACTGCTTTATAGATGATGGTTATATGAAAAAAAGCTATGTTATAAAGGGAAGACTTCATACAGTAAGCCCTTTATCGAAAGATTATAAGATATATAAGGAAAATTATAGAGCTGTAAGCATACTAGAAACTAAAGGTTTTGGAGAAGTAATTCACATTGAAGTGGGTGCTCTTTTGGTCGGTAAAATCAAAAATAAAAAGCTAAGCTGCTTTTTTAGAGGTGAAGAAAAGGGATATTTTGAACCGGGCGGCTCTACCATAATTGAAATATTTAAAAAGGATGTAGTCAAAATTGATAAGGATATTTTAGCTCAGAGCAAAAAGCACATTGAGACAAAGGTTCTTTACGGAGAAGGAGTAGGACGCAAATGCTAAAGAGAATTCATATTTACATGAAGGAGAGATATCCTCTTATTCCAAGGCTTATTTTAGGTCTTATAGTTTTCCTTGAAATACATTTTATAATACTTCTTAATGAAGGAGTGACAAAATTTGATATCGGAATACAGGAGTTCGTCGGGGCTTTTACGGTCTTTGCCTTTTTGCTATGGTTAAGAATAGCTGATGATCTAAAGGATTTTGAAACTGATAAAAAGCTTTTCCCGGACAGACCTCTAGCAAGGGGCAGCGTTTATAAAAAGGATGTAATTATTGTATGTACTCTAGTGCAGGTAATTGCAGCAGTATTAAACATTTTGTTTATGAATAATCTGCTCTTCTTTTGCATTTTATATTTTTATGGATATCTAATGAGCCAGTGGTTCTTTCAGAAGGCAAAGATACAGCCTAGTCTTCCGTTGGCACTTGTTACTCATAATCCGGTGCAGATGTTTGTTAATTTATATATCATTTCCTTTACTGTAATTAAGTATCATCTTCCGGCTGTTACACTTACAACGGTAATGACACTTTGGACTCTTTATTTTCCAGCCCTCATCTGGGAGGTTTCCCGTAAGATAAAGGCTCCTCGTGATGAAAATGATTATACTACCTATTCAAAGCTGTTCGGATATAAGAAATCCACTCGTTTTGTAATGATACTTACCATAGTTGATATTATCACAAATATCATACTTGTATTTAGATTAAATAAAATATCTATTGCAGTATTAGTGCTTTTAGTATCCTGGATGACTTTAAAATTCATACAGTTCATGAAGGATCCTGAGAGGTTCGTGCTCGTAAGTAAGGTTGAAATATATACCTATCTTCAGGAATCCACAATGCTGCTTACGGTAGTTATATTTTTAATATTTGGAAGGATTTAGTATGTACGGAACTAAGGCGGATAATTTAATAAAATTAAGGGATGCAGGTATCAGGGTACCGGGCTTTACGGTTGTCCGTTTTGAAGATGTGGTGGATACTGACAGGCTAGAGGGCAGTGATGTAAGAGGCGCCCTTAAGAGGGAATGGGAGAAGAAGCTAGGTCTATCTCCATCTAAGGTATATGCCGTAAGAAGCTCTTGTAATCTTGAAGATGGTGATGCTTCAAGTTTTGCAGGTCAGTTTGATACCTTCTTAAATGTAAAGGAAAAGGACGTAAAGGAAAAGGTCGTCTCCTGCATAGAATCCCTTTATAAAGATAACGTAAAGAGCTATATGAGGAAAAAGGGTATCGATGAGAGCGGCGTAAAAATGAACGTAATAGTTCAGGAAATGGTAGAGGCTGACAAGGCGGGAGTTTTATTTACTGCAAATCCCTGGGGGCTCTTAAATGAAAACGTTGTTGTTATAGGAAGGGGAAGCTGCGAGGGGGTTGTATCAGATAGGGCAGAGACGACCTCATATTACTACAATAAGACAGATAAGGTATACTACTATGAAGGTAGAGAAGACCTTCTTGGTGAAAAGGAGCTTGAAGAGCTGGCCCTCATCTCTGAAAAGGCCATGGAGCTTTTTGGGCACTACATGGATATGGAATTTGCGTATAAGAAGGGAGAGCTTTTTCTTCTTCAGGCAAGACCTATCACGACACTAAAGGGAGAATCTCCATTGATTTTAGATAATAGCAACATAGTAGAGAGCTATCCTGGAATATCACTTCCACTTACAATATCCTTTGTCGACCTTGTATATAGCGGAGTTTTTAAGGGTGTAAGCAGAAGAGTTCTGAAGAATGATAAAGAGCTCGGTAAGCATGAGGATGTCTTTAAAAATATGGTTGGCCATGCAAATGGAAGAGTTTATTATAAAATCAGTAACTGGTATACCGTGCTTAAGTTTCTTCCCTTCAATAAAAAAATCATTCCTGTATGGCAGGAAATGCTAGGTGTAAAGAATAAGGGATATGACACTACAAATGTAGAATTAAGTCCGGCGGTGCGTTTCATGACCTATGTGAATTCATTTTATGAGCTGATCAGCGCGCCTAGGCACATGAAAGCTCTTGAGAAGAAATTTAAGGAAATTAACCGCGATTTTTATAATAGGGTGGATGACCTAGAGCCTAAAGAGCTGATAGAGCTTTTTGAAGAAATAAGAGAAAAGCTACTTAGTATTTGGGACGTAACTCTTTTAAATGATATGTATGCCTTTATATTTACAGGGCTTGTAAAGAGCCGTCTTAAAAAGAAATCAGGCGCAGATGATGGATATGTAAATGAATATATATCAGGCATTTCTAATATTGAGAGCATGAAACCCATAAGAGCACTCATTGCTCTTTCTTACAAAAAGGATAAGTATTCAGCTAAAGAATTTGAGAGAAGAAAGAGAAAATATATTGAGCTTTACGGAGATAGAAATCTTGAAGAGCTCAAGCTTGAGAGCCCGACCTTTAGAAGTAATCCTGAGCTTTTAGATGAAAGAATAGAGGGCTATAGGCAGGATGCGGACAAGCTAAAGAGGCTATATCTTAGCATGAAAGAAAAAAAGGTGGCGTCTAAGAATGAAAAGGGAGATCTTTTAACTAGCTTTTTAGCAAAGCGCTGCGCTGTAGGAATAGCAGGAAGGGAAAAATCGAGATTAAATAGAAGCAGAGTATATGGAATGGTGCGCCTTATTTTCACAAAGCTCGGTGAAAGCTATGTGAGGGAAGGACTCCTTGATGATAAAAATGATATTTTCTATCTTACAATAGATGAAGCTTTTGCACTAGCAGAGAGGAAAAGAGAAAAAGGTGATATAGGCCATGAAGCTGGTAAAACAGATATGAGGAAGCTTGTAGCAGCGCGTAAGGAGGAGTATTTACTATATGAAAAGCTCCCGGCCTATAGCAGACTTATATTTGAAGAAAAGGAATTTGATAAGAGGCATAGGTCGATAAATTCATATCAAAAGAAGATGGATGGAAGCTATCTTCAGGGAATTCCTTGCTCTAAAGGAGTTGTTACGGGAGAGGCGCTTGTAATAAAGAGCATATCGGATGCAAAAAATGTAAAGGATAAGATCTTAGTTACAAAGATGACAGATCCGGGCTGGGTATTTTTACTTGCAACTGCTAAAGGAGTTTTATCTGAAAAGGGATCCCTTCTTTCTCATACTGCCATCATATCTAGAGAGCTTAAGGTTCCATCTATAGTTGGAGTAGAGAATCTTATGGATACCATCAAAACAGGCGACATTATCAGAATGGATGCAGGAGCTGGAAAAGTAGAAATTGTTAGGAGAAAATAAATGGAGTGCATAAGGGTACAAGGGGAAAAGAAATATATAAAAGAATTTCTTATACTCCCAAGGTGTTTATATTCTCAAAAAGAAAATATGGAGAGTGCTTCTTCAGTAAGGGAACTCTTACTTAAAGAGCATGCCTTGTCTGGATATTTTGACCTGGATGCTTATATAATCAGGGATAAGGGAAGGACGGTAGGAAGATTTGCAATAACTACCTACGAGGGAGATGATACGGCTTATTTAGGCTTCTTTGAGTGCATAAATTCTAAGGAGGCAGCAGCTTTTTTATTTGAAAAGGCAAGGGAAATCAGCAGAGAAAAAAAGTGCAAAAGGATTTTAGGACCTGTTGATGCGTCTTTTTGGATAAAGTACAGACTTAAGATCAATCTTTTTGAGCTACCGCCATATACGGGAGAGCCCTATAACAAGGACTATTATTATAAGCTATTTCTAGATAACGGCTTTTCGGTGAAGGAGCATTATACTTCGAGCGGCTTTAGGGCTATAGATAAGAGCTATGTCAATGAAAAGTTCGAGAGCAGATACAAGGAATTCTTAGCGAAGGGCTATAGGATAGAGAGTCCTAAAATAGAGGATTATGATAAAGCGATGGGAGATGTCTATACTATGATATCTGAGCTTTACAGCGATTTTCCTGTATTTAAGGCCTTATCTAAGGAGGATTTTGCAAAGACCTTTTCTGGCTATAAGCCTATAATGAATATGAGCATGACTAAAATAGCCTATTATGAGGATAAGGCGGTGGGCTTTTATATAAGCCTCCCGGACTATGGTAATAAGGTCTATCATTTAAACCTCTTTAATCTCTTTAAAATATTAAAAATAAAAAAGCAGCCAAAGCAGTATGTAATGCTCTATATGGGAGTAGATGCAAAGCACAGGGGACTTGGAAAGGCTATCGTTTACGCCATCATGAAGGAGCTTGAGGAAAACGGTCTTCCTAGCATAGGAGCCTTAGCTAGGGATGGAAAGGTGACGCAGAACTATGCGGCTGAAGAAAAGAACAGGATTTATGAATATGTGCTTTTAGAATCAGAGCTATAGAATGCATGAAAGGATGGGCTATGGAAAACGAGTTAGACTATTTTCTAAAAAAGGCATATGATAAATGGGGAGAGAGGAACTATCTTTTTGAGAAAAAGAGTGGTAGCTTTGCCCCTATTACTTTTAAAGAATTCATTGATAAAGTAGGATATTTTTCAAGATACCTTTTGGATAAGGGATATGAAGGAAAATTCATAGGAATATACGGAAAAAATTCAGTGAACTGGATGCTGTGTGATGTCGCGGTAATGGGCTATGTCGGAACCAGCGTTGGCTTATCTAAGGATCTATCCTATGAAAATCTTTATTACTGCATAAAAAAAGCGGAGCTGTCCCTTCTTATCTATGATGAAGAAAAGGAGACAGTTGTAGAAAAACTTAAAAAGGATTTTCCGGATGTTAATTTCCTTTGCATGCAAAAGGAACTAGAGGGCTGCATTCTAGAAGGAAAAAAGAACGACTCATGCCCTACGCCTATGCCAAGAGGAAATAAGCTTCCGGCAAAGGTCGTATTTACTAGTGGAACGACCTCTTTTCCAAAGGCTGTTCTTTTATCTACTCAAAATATATTCTCGGGCTGGAGGGCATTGGCAAAAAGAGTTCCGTTTGGAGAAAAGGATAGATGCTATCTTTTCCTACCGCTAAATCATACTTACGGCGCCATTTATAATTTTCTTTATTCGCTGATTTTTGGTTTTGAGATATATCTTTGCGGAAACCTTTCAGAGATGGCGCAGGAAATGATGCAGACAAGGCCGACAATTTTTTCAGGCGTGCCTATAATATACGAAAGACTCTATGCCGGCGCATTAGCAGCGGGGCTTTCATTAAAGACTCTTATGGGCGGAGAAATGAAATATCTCTTCTGCGGAGGAGCTAGACTCTCTAAAGAATTAAGGGAGAGCTATGTCAGGGAAGGAATGCTTATGATGAATGCCTATGGGCTTTCTGAGACTTCCTCTACTTTTTGTATAGATTATCCGGGAGAGACTGATTTAGAAAGCGTGGGAACCTTGGATGAGTACATTGACGCAAAGGTGATTGACCCTGATGAAGAGGGTTACGGAGAGCTTGCTGCAAAGGGAGATTGTATTTTTCTAGGTTACCTAAAGGATGAGGAGGCGACAAGGGCGGCCTTCAATGAAGACGGATATTTTCTTACAGGAGACATAGGCTGCATAAGAAATAATAAGGTCTATATAAAGGGAAGGAAGGATGCTAAAATAGTACTTCCAAATGGTGAAAAAGTCCTGGTAAAGGAAATTGAAGGAAGGGTCAAGTCTTTAAATGAAAATGTCGTGACTGTAAAGCCTTATGTCAGAAATAATCAGCTTCATGTAGATATTTATGTAAAGGATGAGAGGGTGACAGGAGATGTAAAATTATGGGAGAAATTAATAGAGGAATTTAATAATAGGGCGGCGAAATATGAGAGAATAGGAAGCTTTGAAGTCAAAAACAGCGCAGGGCTTCTTAAGTAGAAGAAGAAATGAAAGGTGATGAAGGTTTGTAATATGAAAAAAGAAAGTCAGGAAAAAAAGACAGAAAAGGTAGAGTACCAAAATGTGGTCGGAGGACAGAACGGCGGTGTTGATGGAAATTTAGCCGCTACTGCCATTGAAAGAAACAAGGTCATAATAAGGACTAGCATAATAGGAATAGTTGCTAATGTGTTTCTTGTGGCATTTAAGGCAGTTGTCGGAATTCTCACGCATTCTATTGCGGTAATTCTAGATGCAGTTAACAACTTAACAGATGCACTCTCTTCTGTAATTACGATAGTAGGAACGAAGCTTGCAGGAAAGATGCCGGATAAAAAGCATCCTATGGGTTATGGAAGAATAGAGTATTTGAGCGCGATGATAGTATCTGCATTAGTTCTTTATGCAGGTCTTACTTCTCTTGTAGAATCAATAAAAAAAATAATAAAGCCTGAGAAGGTCGATTATTCCATTGCTTCACTTATAATTATTGCGGCAGCAGTATTGGTTAAATTTTTCCTTGGAAAGTATGTTAAGAGGGTAGGTAAGAAGGTTAATTCCTCTTCACTTGTAGCTTCAGGAGCTGATGCACAAAATGATGCCTTTCTTTCAGCATCAGTTTTTGCATCAGCCATCATCTTTTATTTTACTAAGGTATCACTTGAAGCCTATGTCGGTGTCATTATTTCGGTATTCATCATCAAGGCAGGTATTGAGATGATGATAGATACTCTTAATGATATTCTAGGAAGAAGAACTGACAAAGAGCTTTCAGCTAGAATTAAGGAGCTTATTAAGGAAGAGGATGAAGTGCGCGGAGCCTATGATCTTATTGTAAATAACTACGGACCTAACAAGAATTATGCTTCTGTGCATATTGAAATTCCAGATACCCTTACTGCAAATGACATAGATCTTCTAGAAAGAAGACTGCAGATAAAGGTTTTTAAAGAAACAGGAGTGGTTCTTACAGGAATAGGAATATATTCTTACAATACAAAATCGGATGAAGCAGCTATAATAAGAGATGCAGTTAAAGAAAAAATTCTGTCACATGAATGGGCTATCCAGGTACATGGTTTTTATATCGATACAGTCAATAAGGAAATGCGTTTTGATGTCGTTTTAAGCTTTGACATTGAGACCTCAAAGGGACTTGCTATCATAAATGAAGAAATAAAGGAATTGTACGGGGATTATAGAGTGTTAGCAGTGCCTGATGTGGATTTTTCGGACTGATTTAAAGACGGATTAAATAAAAAAGGGAGAAAAATATGAAGGATTATACACCATCTAATAAGAATATGCAGGAGGAAGCAAGAAGAGTTCTTGAGTTTTTAGCAAAGATAAGCGGGGATAAGATCATAACAGGACAGCACACTCAGACTCATGAACCGGAAGAGCTTAGATATATTGTGGAAAAGACAGGAAAGCACCCTGCTCTTTTAGGCTTTGAACTTCTTTCTTATTCGTCTAACATAAATTACCTTGATACTGATGAAGAATGCATGAAAGAGGTAGTTGAAAATAATGGAACCTTGAAGGAGGCTTGGGAATGGGCTGGGAAGGGAGGACTTATTACTCTGACCTGGCACTGGTTCTCACCGCTTTATGGAAGGTCTAAGGCTTTCTTTAGTGAAAATACCGAGTTTACGGCAGAAATGGCTGTGAAGGAAGGTACTAAGGAATATGAGGCAACAGTAGCTGATATCAGAATGATGGCAGGGCTGCTTAGACCATTTGCTGTAAAGCATATACCTATCCTCTGGAGACCACTTCACGAGGGAGAAGGAGACTGGTTCTGGTGGGGAGTATCTGGCTCTGAGCCACTTAAGAAGCTCTACAGACTAATGTATGATATCTTTGTAAATGAATATCATCTTGATAATCTGATCTGGGTATGGAATTCACCAAGAAAAGAGGATTATCCGGGAGATGATGTGGTAGATGTGATTTCAAGAGACATGTACCCACCTGCACATGTCCACACCTCTCAGGCGCAGCACTATAATGATCTGATAAAGATCACTAAGGCTCATAAGCCGGTAATAATTGCAGAAACAGGAACTCTTCCAGATGCGAAGGCAATTCATGATGAAAAAATAGGCTGGTCTTCATATATGACCTGGTCTCACGGCTTCTGTGTAGGTAATGAATTCAACGATGAGGAAGAACTAAAGAAAATGTATAATAGTCCTTATGCAATTACATTAGAGAACTTGCCAAAATTGTACTAATTTGTTAAAATAGAATAGGTTTAATTATCACAGCTTTAAATATGATATTTAAAGCTGTGTTTTTGGTATATGTAGCTTTTTTATTTGCAAAGTTTACACGTAGTAGCTTTATGGAATGGTTTTTAATAAGTAAGGCAGGCGCAGCCTAAGTGTAGATACTCAGCAACAAAGCAGGTATGGAGAGAAGATGGAAGATAAGAATAATAATGAGCTTTCTGCTACAAGGCAGATAGAAGAGGCCATATGGATGCTTCAAAAGGAGCCGACCGAGGAGATGCTAGCGCATGCTCTGACAGTCATAAGGCATAAGATGAATGAAGGCGTTCAGGTAATAGCAGCAATTAATATTCCTTCTGCAGATAAGATAAAGGAAGCAGAGGATGGAACGCCGTATCCGATTACTCCGAGAATTATTCAGATAGCAAATGGAACTAGATGGTGGATGTGCTTTACCTGTTTTGAGGAGGAGCTTCTTGGCAAGGATAAGGACGGTAATGAAATGTCGACCTTCTGGGTAGATTTGAAACAGCTCTTTGAAGCGGCTCTTACAGCAGATGACATAAATGGAATTATAATCAACCCGTGGAACAGGACGATTTCCATGGATAAAAAGCTTATTAAAATTACTCTTGGAAAGAAGGAGTAAGCCTTAAGCGGAAAGGACCTGGTATTATGATTTATTTTATAGTGAATTTGAGCGGTGGAAGCGGAAGAGCAAAAAGGACCTGGAGAAAAATAAAAGAGGCCATTAAGGAGTATGAAGATGGAATCGATGATACCATCGATTATAAGGCATATCTTACTAAATATGCAGGCCATGCTACAGAGATAGCAAGTAAGCTCTCAGCTAAGATAAAAACCAAAGATCCTGATTCTAATATAATTGTAGTGGTTGGCGGAGATGGGACCATTAATGAAGTCTTAAACGGCATGGATTTTAATAAGATGAGCCTTGCTGTTATTCCAACCGGCTCTGGAAATGACTTTGTAAGAGGAGTAAAGAGAGAGCAGGATACTGAAAAGGTAGTTAATAAGATAATTGATGCCGACATGAATAGTGAGCTAAATGAAGAATATTTTGAAAGCATCGATATAGGCCTGTGCCATTTTGATGACGGCAGTAAGAGATATTTTGGAATAAGTGCAGGACTTGGCATGGATGCTATAGTCTGCAAAAAGGCGCTTACTTCAAAGCTAAAGAAGGTGCTTAATAAGATAGGGCTTGGTAGCCTTACCTATTTAGCCATTACGGTAAAGACACTTTTTTCCATGCAGGATACTGATGGAGAACTTGTTTATTATGTAAAGGATTATTCTGGAAAGCATGTAGAAACTGCAAGGCTTAAGTTCGATAGACTTATTTATTCGGCATTTATGAATCTTACCTCAGAGGGAGGCGGTGTTAAGATGGCTCCTGGCGCGGATTATAAGGATGGAAAGCTGAATACCTGTGCAGCATACGGTTTATCGAGGTTTGCAGCTTTTTGTAAACTGCCGTTTCTCACAGCTGGAAAGCATGTAGGCTTTAAGGGTTTTGAGGTCTCGGCAGCAGATAAAATGGAAATAAGCCTTGGCGAAGAATTCACCTGTCATACAGACGGAGAATATGCCGGAGAGCATTCTCATATGGTAGTTACCTGTGAAAAGGGCGTACTTAGACTTTTAAAATAGTAAAGGACTAACTGTTAAGTAACCAAAAACATAGAAATGTATAGTCAAACATACTCAAAAGTGGACACGATTAAGCCTTTTGAGTGTGGACTTAGCAGTAGGTTTCGAGCCTCAGTGAGTGCTGACAGTGAAAACTGTTCTGCACGATGAACTACGATAGAGAAGTAAGGTAAAGACACACCTGCGGATGTACTTTCAGTCTGCTGCTCTGTGAGTGCCAACCAAGAAACACCGCTAATGTCCTGTGGTGATAACAGGGAAACACACGACCTTCTTTCTGTCATTGGCACGAAGGAAAATTCTCTGAAAGGAAGGTGTCAGAAATGACAAGTTACTCATTTGTGTTGGATGCTGATGGTAAACCGTTAAGTCCAACGAAAGAAACAAAAGCGTGGTATATGATACGTAAAGGTAAAGCCAAACTCGTATCAAAATACCCAATGGTAGTACAACTGAATCGGATAATCCCTACTGATGAAATCTGTAAAGATGAAGTTCGTGGCGGAATTGATGACGGTGGTTTGCATACGGGTATTGCTGTCGTACAGAAATGTCAAACAAGAAATAAAGTTTTATTTAAGGGTACTATTGAACAGCGTAATGATGTGAAAAATCTTATGGATGTTCGTAGAGATTATCGCAGATACCACAGACAGTATAAAAGGTATCGTGAAGCAAGATTTGATAACCGAAATTCGTCTAAACGACAAGGCAGAATATCTCCAAGTATCTTACAAAAGCGACAAGCCACAATGCGAGTGATATATCATTTGAATAAATGGATAAATATAACAACTTATTGGCTCGAAGATGTTGCAATAGATATAAGAGCATTAACGGATGGTTACAAGCCTTATAGCTGGCAATATCAAAAATCTAATCGTTTAGATGAAAATATACGTAAAGCGGTAATACTTCGTGATGGATGTAAATGTATGGAATGCGGAAAGACAAATATCAAACTCGAAGTACATCATATAAATCCACGCAGAAAGAATGGCTCTAATACGTTAGGAAATCTGATAACTCTTTGTGAAAAGTGTCATCAAAAAACGGAAGGTAAAGAAGAACAATATATGCAGCATTATTTTGATATGCTTAGTTCTTCGGATAATAAAAACCTTAACTATGCAAGTCATGTAATGATAGGTAAAAACTGGTTAAGAAAGCAGTTATCAGAACTTGGTATTTTGCATTTGACAAACGGTGGAGATACTGCGAATAAGCGTATTGATTGGAATATAGAAAAAGCACATTCCAATGATGCTGTCTGTATTACGGATTTAAAACCTGATACCACAGACATTAAAGAATGGACTATTAAACCAATGCGAAGGCAAAGCAAAGCTAAAACAGACAATGTTTTAGGTATAAATCATAGAGACTTAGTCGAGTACACATTCAAAAATGGAGAAATGCATAGGGGCTATGTAACAGCGTTGTACCCTGAATTAAGTGCTTTAAATTTTCAAAGTCCTACAAAACATTGTAAAAAAGTTAATGCTAAAAAATGTAGACTGCTTTGGAAATATTCAAAGATATATTGGTTAGATAGCGTAGCGTAAACACATTTGAGTATATTTGTATGCAAATGACAATATTTAGTTAGGAGGTAATAGGTTAATGAAGGGAATAATCCTTGCAGGAGGAGCTGGAACAAGGCTCTATCCTTTAACAATGGTAACAAGTAAGCAGCTCCTTCCAGTATACGATAAGCCTATGATTTATTACCCATTATCAACTCTTATGCTTGCTGGAATTAAGGATATCCTTATCATTTCAACACCAACAGATCTTCCACGCTTTGAAGATCTTCTCGGTGATGGAAGCGAGTATGGAATAAAGCTCTCTTACAAGGTGCAGCCAAGTCCGGACGGACTAGCTCAGGCCTTTATATTAGGAGAAGAGTTCATAGGAGATGATGCCTGTGCCATGGTGCTTGGCGATAATATCTTCTACGGAAACGGTTTTGGAACTATTCTTAGAAGTGCAAAAGCGGATGCAGAAAATGGAAAGGCTACTGTATTTGGCTATTATGTAAATGATCCAGAGCGTTTTGGCATAGTAGAGTTCGATGAGGAAGGAAAGGCTGTTTCCATCGAGGAAAAGCCAGCAGTCCCAAAGAGCAACTATGCAGTAACAGGTCTTTACTTCTACCCAGCTGGTGTTTCAAAGAAGGCAAATGAAGTTAAGCCATCAGCAAGAGGTGAGCTTGAGATTACCACATTAAATGATATGTACCTGCAGGAAGGTACCTTAAATGTAAAGCTCTTAGGCAGAGGCTTTGCATGGCTTGATACGGGTACAATGGATTCTCTTGTAGAGGCAGCTCAGTTTGTAAAGATGATTGAAGATAGACAGAGCATTACAATCTCAGCTCCGGAAGAGATTGCTTATATAAATAAATGGATAAGTAAGGAAAAGCTTATGGAATCTGCACAGCGTTATGGAAAGAGCCCATACGGAGCTCATCTTAAGGCAGTAGCAGAAGGCAAGATAATGTATTAATAGCATAGAACTTGAAATGTTTGCAATTTTGAGTGATAAAGTTTACGATACTACAGTAGTAGAATATTGGATATTAAATAATATAAGGTAATAGAAATGGGACAGATTACAGTTGAAAAGAATGTAGGTGGCATTGAAGGACTTTGCGTAATTACACCAGCAGTACATGGTGATGCAAGAGGCTATTTTGTAGAAACCTACAATGAAAATGATATGAAGGAAGCAGGCTTTGATATAAAGTTTGTTCAGGATAATCAGTCTATGAGCACTAAGGGAGTGCTTAGAGGACTTCACTTTCAGAAAAACTTCCCTCAGTGCAAGCTTGTAAGAGCTGTAAGGGGAACAGTTTTTGATGTAGCAGTGGATTTAAGAAGTAATAGTAAAACTTATGGAAAGTGGTATGGTGTAGAGCTTTCAGCAGAAAATAAGAAGCAGTTCCTTATTCCAGAGGGTTTTGCTCATGGTTTCCTTGTACTTACAGACGAAGCAGAATTCTGCTATAAGGTAAATGATTTCTATCATCCTAATGATGAGGGCGGTATGGCCTGGAACGATCCTGAAATCGGTATCAAGTGGCCACAGGTCAAGGGAGAGTATAAGGGAAGTCCTTCAGCTGAAGGTTATACTATGGAAGATGGCACTAAGCTTAATCTTTCAGATAAAGATCAGAAGTGGCTTGGATTTAAAGATACCTTTAAATTCTAAAGGAGAATTATAAGATGAGATTTTTTGTAACTGGAGTATGCGGTCAGTTAGGGCATGATGTTGTAAATGAATTAATAAAGAGAGGTCATTCTGCAATAGGAAGTGACATAACAGATAGCTACTTAGGAGTGCAGGATGGTTCGGAGGTTACAAAAGCCCCTTATGTAAAGCTTGATATTACAGATGAAGCAGCAGTAAAAAAGCTTTTTGCAGAGGGCTTTTCTGATGAGAAAATAGATGTAATAGTTCACTGCGCAGCCTGGACAGCAGTAGATGCTGCAGAGGATGAAGCTAATAAGCCGAAGGTAAAAGCAATCAATGCAGATGGCAGTAGATATCTTGCAGAGGCCGCAAAGAATATAGATGCTAAGATGATTTACATCTCTACTGATTATGTGTTTAACGGACAGGGAGATACTCCTTGGCAGCCAGATCAGAAGGATTATGCACCTCTTAACTACTACGGTGAAACAAAGCTTATGGGAGAGCAGGCTGTAAGTAGCACTCTATCAAAGTATTTTATCGTGCGTATTGCGTGGGTATTTGGTCTTAATGGCAAGAATTTTATTAAAACTATGCTTAATGTAGGAAAAACTCATCCAGAAGTAAGAGTAGTTAATGACCAGATTGGAACACCAACTTATACCCTGGATTTAGCAAGACTTCTTGTGGATATGGCTGAAACTGAAAAGTATGGTTATTACCATGCAACTAATGAAGGCGGCTTTATTAGCTGGTATGATTTCACAAAGGAAATATATAAGCAGGCAGGAATGGATACAAAGGTAACTCCTGTAACAACTGCAGAGTATGGACTTAGTAAAGCAGCAAGACCATTTAATTCAAGACTTTCTAAGGATAAGCTTGTAGAGAATGGATTTAAGCCACTGCCGGATTGGAAGGATGCAGTTAAG
>JAEEGI010009844.1_pt1 | contig 20852 bp, 17 predicted proteins | sample 8958751 | NCBI WGS metagenome assembly JAEEGI01 (sample SAMN16246545, study PRJNA631951) | gut metagenome | biome: gut microbiome; feature: rumen; material: KS-attached | host: Bos | place: Iran: Karaj | collected 2018-10 | reverse complement strand
TCGCCCTCTTCGTCGGTGTCGGTGACGTCCTTCTTGAGCGCCCCGAACTTGCCGAAACCGTCCGCGCTGAAAAGAATTCCGTCCGCGTCGTCGTAGGTCACGATGACCTCGGGCCAGTGAACCATCGGCGCCGTCACGAACGTCAGCGTGTGGCGGCCCAGCTCAAGCTTTGACCCCTCCCCGACCACGATCCGGCGGTTCTCAAACTCCTTCCCGAAGAAGTTCTTCATCATCTGGAACGCCTTCACGGACGACACGACAGTCGCCTCCCGATACGCCTGCATGAAGTTCACAATGTTCGCCGAGTGGTCGGGCTCCATATGCTGAACCACAAGATAGTCCGGCTTTCTTCCACCGAGCGCCTCGGAAATATTGTCCAGCCACTCGTGCGTGAACGCGGCGTCCACCGAGTCCATCACCGCCACCTTCTCGTCGCGAATGAGATACGAGTTGTATGCCATGCCCTCCGGCACAATGTAGTGACCCTCGAAAAGGTCGATGTCGTAATCGTTAACGCCTACGTAAAATACATCGTCTGTAATTCTCATAAAACCTCCGGTCAATTCAAATTCGTTCTATTTTCAGGTAAAATCAGTCATTAGTTAAAGTCGCGTCTTTTTTCTTTTTGCGCGAAACGACCACCGCCGCAACCACCGCAGCCGCGACCAGAACAACAGCCAGCGCGATTCCGGCAATCAGCAGAATCTTGCCGGTGCCGGTCTTCTCCGCATCCTTTTCGTCGTCTCCGCCGTCGGGAACCATCGTGGGCACCAGAGTGTCGTCCGTCTGCTTCGTGCCCATCGGGTCCTCCACGACCGTGAATTTATAGACCGCCCGCTCGACGTTGTCGCCCGCCTGAGGCAGCGTCTTCCCGACCTCCGCCAGCATCTTCAGCATCGCGGCGTCCAGCTGCGACTGGGTGGCGCTGGCGTCCGCGAGAATGGACCGCACCTCCTTCACGGTTGCGGATTCCGCGTTCCCGCCTGCGTCAGTGTACTCTTTTATAAACTGCTCCGCCTCTTCCGCGTTCTTCCAGGGCGTGCCGGTGACGTTGATCTCGCCGAGCTGCAGCATGTACCCGTCCGCGTCGGTTCTCCTCAGCTTCGTGGCCTTGAGCATGACGTACCTGCCGTGCTTCGCGCCGCCCACCTCCACGTCGTAGGTCTTCTTCGGTGCGGAGGAATTCGTCTCGGACGCCAGCGTCTCCCAGTTCTGCATGTCGTCGGAAAGCAGAATCTCGAAGTCCTTCGGCCAGCAGCCGTTGGGCGACACCTCGATCTTGTCGATATTGAAGTAGTCCCCCAGGTCGACAATCGCGAACTCGGTGGAATTCTCGTCGTCCATGTGGATCTTAACGTTGGATGTCCAGCCCCTCTTGAGGTCGCCGTCGGTCAAATAGTCCGGCCACCAGCCCCAGCTCTTGTAGTCCTGGCCGGCGGGATAAGTGGAGACAATCACGCTCCTGCCCTTGGAAACGCTCTTCCCGGCGGTGTATTTGACCACGTTTTCGCCTCGCGGCTGCGTTTTCACGGCCGTTATTATCTCCGTTTCGGGAATGCCGCCGTCGTCCTTGTAGACCTCGACCTCGCATATCTCCATCTCTCCGCCCGTGAAATCCGACGCGATAATCCTTAAATACCTGGCCTTCACCGTGTCGAATTTGATTGACGGCGCGGTATTCTTCTCGACCTTGAAATTCTCCGCCTCGGCCAGCTTGTACCAGTTCTCGCCGTCCTCCGAGGCCGCCAGAACGAACCCGCCCGGCATCTTCAGGCCGTACTCGTAAATACTTCCCGCCGGGTAGATGTCCACCCTGTTGAACTCCACTTCCTGCCCGAAGTCCAGCACCGCCATCGCGCTTTCCAGCCCCGCGTAGGGAGACCAGCCGTTCATGCCGTCCGCCGAGAAGCGCCTGCCGTCGTTGAGCGCGGTCATGTACCAGCCGGCCGAACCCTGAGAAGAGTTGCAGAGCACCCTTGCGTGAAGCGCCAGATTCTCGTTCGCCGCCGGCACCCACTGCCTGCGCGCGCTGAAATCGTACCCCTCGGGCAGCACGAAAAGCCTCGCGGCACCCGCCGCCAGCTCCATGCTCACACGGCCGTAGCCGTCCATTTCCTGCTTGTAGATCTTCCCGTCCTGCTCAGAAACGTACTCCAGCGACTTGATCGCGTCCTCGAAATCCAGCGTGAACTTCGTCGCCTTCGAGAAGTTGTTGTTCACCACCATCAGGTAGTTGCGGCCGTTCTCGCGGTTCCTGAGGTAGGCCACGGTCACGTCCCGCTTCTCCGCCAGCCTGACGAAAAAGTCGTCGGGAATCAGCTCTATTGCGTCGTACCGGTTCTTGCCCATGTACACCTCGAGGCTGTCGCACTTCGCCAGCGTGGGCCCCAGGTTGTGGACCTCCGCGTTGATCCTGCAGATGAATTCGTATTTCGGGTTCGGAGTGCCGTCCCAGTGAATGATGCCGTCGATAAAGGGCTCGCTGCGGTTGTAGGGCGTGAACCACGTGAAATACGACAGCTGCTTCACGCCGAAGGCCAGCGCCATGTTGACCTCGTACCGCGTCTCAGCCTCGTTGGGGGAGCGGAAAGCCACTTCCTGGCACACAGACTGTATGTAGGTGCCGGTCTTCACGCCGTTCTCGAGGCCCACCCTGCGCACCGAGTCCAGGTTGATCAGGAAGCCCGTTCTGTCCATGCTTCCCGCCGACAGCCCGAACGGATACTTGTCGTACATAAGGTAGTCCTGCACGTAGCCGGCCTGCTCGCAGAGCCTCACCCAGTCCGCCATCTGCGCCTCGTAGACCTCCGCGGAACTGTAGGCGTTGTACGGCAGGAAGTTCAGGTGCATGTAGGAGTTCGGGTCCAGGTCCTTGAGCGCCTTGTAAGCGAGAATGAACCCGTTCGGGTTGTAGGGTTCGTCCAGCATGTAGTAGCCGTTGGCGGCGGGAAGGTTCCGGTACTCGTCCAGCACCTTCTTTATAGAGGAGGCGCTCATTGACGTCAGGTTGCCGCCCAGTCGTGAATCGCCGACGGTCATGTGGATACCGTACTTGTAGCACAGCTCCAGCATCTTTTTCTGGTCTTTTTTGCTGCCAATGTTGTCGCCGGCGCCCATGACCCAGGTGATGCCCGCGTCCGCCATGTATTTGTACTGTTCGTCGTTTATATAGTCACTCGTGGGCGGCCAGAAAATCGAGATCATGATGTCGTCGTCGAAGCTGTACTCCTTCTCGACCACGTAGACCTTGCAGACTGCTTCCGCGGCCCCCGACGTGGCGGTGATTTCCGCCGTTCCGACCTTCAGGCCCTTCACTGCGCCGTCCTTGTCAACTGTCACCACCGACTCGTCTGAGGATTTCCACGTGGCGTTAGCGGAGCCTTCGCCCTTCAGCTCGAGTTTGTCCTCCTCGCCCACGTAGAGCTCGAGCGCCTCGCGCACCATGGACAGCGCCGCAGCCTTCGCGCCGACCGAGCCGAAAAGCACCGTCAGCGGAAAGGCAGCCAGCAGCACCGCCACCGTCAACAGCGCCGCGGTAACTGCCTTAAAACTTATTTTAATTGTCTTTTTCGTCGACCTCATTACAGGATTCCTCGTAAATAATGTCCAAACGGCGGCCCCGCGCCCCCCTTTTTCTTTGTCAGAGGCAGCCCGTTTTCGGATAAACTGCCCCGCGGGAATACGCCGGCCGCCGCCATTTAATGCGCCTGTTATTTATTCTTCTCTTTGCTCCGCTTGTCGTTGATGATTTTCATCTCCGCAGAGGTGATCTCGGTCACGTTGTTGTCCTTAGCCCAGGACACGCAGCCCCTGAGCACCGTGGGCAGGAATATGCGCGGCACGTTCACGATCATCTCCAGGGCGTCGTCCGTGAAGTGAACGTCCGGGTCGATCCTGTCGGCGGCATACCTCACCGAGGCGAGGGTCGTCTTCCTGACCGGCAGCAGCTCCGCGATGAGCCTGCGCTTTTTGTGGTACCAGAAATTCTTCGAATCCCTGTAGCCGTAGTCCACCGGGCAAGGCGGGAAGTCCTTGGCGCGAACGCCGTTCACGATTGCGTTCCAGTACTTCGGCTTCATCAAAATCTTGTCTACTTTTAGGATAAAATGCGCACCGTACGGGCTGGTGATCCCGTTGAAGTCGTGGTACTTTTCCAGCGTGTAGTGGTCCTCGCCCTCCGCGATCGGGAGGTCGTTCTCGGCGCCGTCCAGCGTGTCGACCCCAGTGCACTCAACGACCTGAAACGCCTCGTTCACAATCTTCGGGTACTTGCCCTCGGGGTCGTTCTCGGCCCGCAGACCGTCCACCAGCGTCATCGAAAAGTCCTTCATCTTCTCCGCCGTCGTGTCGCCCGGCCAACCCAGCCTCACGGCCTCCTTGAAGTACTTCCGGTCGTCGGGAATGAAGTTGATCGCGCACTTCTTGCGTTTGATTATATTCTGCGCCGTGTTCGACGAGTTCCTGCACGACAGCAGCATCGCGTAGTAGTTCTTGCCCGCCACGTAGTACGGCTGGATCAGCGAATACGAACCGCAGTTGGTCTCACCGTCGTCCGCCAGCGTGCTCACCAGCACCGCCGGCATCGGGAAGAACAGCGAAGTCTGGTAGAAGTTGTCGACAATTCTCAGGTCCTTAAAGTCTGACATAGTTTGCCTCCCAAGTTATATATTTGGATGGTATCAGTATAACACTTTAAGTGAATGGAATCAAGGAATAAGAATACGGAATAAGGAATAAGGAAGTGCTTAACACCAAAAAGTTGGACAGTGTCTGACTTATTTAGTAAAAAATGAAATTTGAGTTTCGTTTCAGTAAAATCAGCATGATTACTCCTCGAGTCTAAAAAGGCGAGCAGCAATACTGTGACACGATTTAATTTTCCATACTTGACAAATTAAAAGCGATTTGCTATTATAATTATGCATTTGCGACAAATTAAGCGCGAGGTGACACGATGAAAATTAACGGAAACGAGAGCGAAAAAACCATTCTTGTCGAACTGGGACAGCGAATCAAACAAAACCGCATTGCGCTTGGTCTTACCCAGGCGGATTTGGCCGAACGATGCGGCGTATCTCCCAGCACGGAAACGCGAGTTGAGAAAGGCGTTGACACGATGTTTTCGAATATAATCAGGATAATGTACGGACTTAATTTGCTAAGCAATATTGACGTATTGATTCCGGAAGTCCAGCCCGATTTCAAGCAGTTATACGAAAAAAAGAAGCCGAGACAGCGCGTAAAACCAAGTAAAGCAAAGCCGGAATCCGAATGGGTATGGGGCGAAGATAAGTGAGGAATGTCATTATGGACACAAGAACAGTAAAAGTCAATCTTTGGGGAACAACCATAGGGTACTTGTACCGGTTAGATAGCGGATTGATTGGATTCCAGTATGATGACAGTTTCCTCGCCAGCGGGATTGAAGTATCACCTCTGCGGATGCCTCTTTCTGCGGCGACCTATTCGTTCCCTTCTCTTCCGGAACAAACGTTCAAGGGTCTTCCCGGCATGGTTGCGGATTCATTACCTGACAAGTTTGGCAATATTGTTATCAAGAGATATCTCGAAAGCCTGAGCAGAGCCGAAGATTCACTGACCGTGTTGGAGAGACTGTGCTATACCGGCAAACGCGGGATGGGCGCTTTAGAATATGAACCAGCCGTAGATATCGGTCATACATCCGAGTTCATAGATATTGACGCTTTGACTAAGCTTGCGTCAGAAATACTGTCAGAAAAAGAGCATCTGCACTTTAAAGACGACGGGAATATGATTGCCCGGCTGATGCAAAGCGGCTCATCGGTCGGCGGCGCAAGAGCCAAAACCCTCATTGCATGGAATCCGGATACCGGTGATATCCGTTCCGGACAAATAAGTGCAGGGCCGGGTTATGAATACTGGCTTCTCAAATTTGACGGAGTGAAGAACAACAAGGACAAAGATACCGAGCCGGACAGCGGAGAGTACACTAAAATCGAATACGCTTACTACCTTATGGCACGTGCCGCCGGAATTAATATGAGCGAATGCCGCCTGTACAAAGAAAACGGACGTTCCCATTTTATGACAAAGCGGTTTGACCGTGTCGGGGAAAAAGGAGAAAAGCTTCATATGCAAAGTCTGTGCGCAATAGCACATATGGATTTCAATACACCGAGAGTGTATTCCTATGAGGACGCGTTTCGCGTAATGCGTGCACTCAAACTGCCTCGAAAAGATTTCCTGCAATTGTTTAGACGCATGGTTTTTAACGAATACGCGAAAAACTTTGACGATCACACAAAGAACATCGCATTCTTGATGAACAAAAAAGGAGTCTGGTCTTTATCTCCGGCTTTCGATATGACTTTTTCATACAGAAAAGACAGCATTTGGATCAGCGCACATCAGATGTTGATCAACGGAAAACCCGAAGGCATCACAAAAGGCGATATTATGAGTGTGGCCGAAAATGCCGGAATCAAAAAAAGCGACGCGATGATATGCGAGGAGCAAGTTTCAAACACGGTATCGAAGTGGCATTGTTTTGCAGAAGACTCCGGACTCTCGAAAAGAAAGGCCGAAATGATTCAAAAACACTTAAAACGTTAATTGGCACACCCTTGGAAAGCCTCACTCAAAGTGCTGTTTCACTTTAAGCCTGTTTATCGCCCTCGCGAAGGCCATTTGCGACACCATGTAGTCCTCGTAGGATTTGCGGTTGGCCATGTCTACCTCGGCTTCGCGCAGTTTTTGGCGCTCCTCCTCCACGTCGATGTCTTCCGGGTAGACCGCGGACTCGCAAAGAACACGCACGCGGCGGCCGCTGACGCTGACCATTCCCCGGGAGACCGCGCAGACCCTTAAGGTGCCGTCCGCCTCCGTGAACGTGATCATGCCGTCATCCACAGCCGCGCCGAGAGGCGTCCGGTCCGCCATTATTCCCAGCATACCGTCGGTGGCGGGAATCACGGCCGAGACGCAGTCCCCCCTGAAAAAGGGTCTCTCAGGTGTCAGAATTTCAAGAAAAAACGTGTTCATTGCGTCAATCCAAAGCTTTGATTAAAAAACAATTATCCGTCTCAGCGTTTTCTCAATACGTCGTCGATCGTGCCGACGTTGAAGAACGCCGCTTCCGGCACGTCGTCCAGCTTCCCGTCCAGAATCTCCTTAAATCCCCTGACCGTTTCCGCCAGTGGAACGTAGATGCCCGGCGTTCCCGTGAACTTCTCGGCCACGTTGAAGGGCTGGGACAGGAACCGCCGGATCTTGCGCGCGCGGTAAACCGTCAGCTTGTCCTCGTCGCCAAGCTCGTCCATTCCCAGAATCGCGATGATGTCCTGCAGTTCGCGGTAGCGTTCGAGGGTCTCCTGAACTCTGCGGGCAGTCTCGTAGTGTTCCGCGCCGACGACGTCGGGTTCGAGAATGCGCGAAGTGGATTCCAGCGGGTCAACGGCCGGGTAGATGCCCTGCTCCGCGATTCTCCTGCTTAGAACAGTGGTGGCGTCGAGATGCGAGAATATCGCGGCCGGCGCGGGGTCGGTCAGGTCGTCCGCGGGAACATATACCGCCTGCACGGAAGTCACCGAACCGTTCCTGGTGGAGGCGATGCGCTCTTCGAGCTCGCCCAGTTCGCTTGCGAGAGTCGGCTGGTACCCCACTGCCGACGGCATGCGCCCCAGAAGCGTTGAAATTTCGCTGCCCGCCTGGATAAACCTGAAAATATTATCGACGAAAAGCAGCACGTCCTTGTGTTCCTCGTCGCGGAAGTGCTCCGCCATACGCAGACCCGCGAGAGCCACGCGCATACGCACGCCAGGGGCCTCGTTCATCTGCCCGAAGACCATGGCGGTGTTCCCGATAACGCCGCTCTCCTTCATCTCGAGCCAGAGGTCGTTGCCTTCACGGCTCCGCTCACCCACACCCGCGAACACCGAGTAGCCGTCGTGCTCGAAGGCGATGTTGTGCATCAATTCTTGGATGAGGACCGTCTTCCCGACGCCGGCGCCGCCGAACAGGCCGATTTTGCCGCCCTTCGCGTAAGGGGCCAGCAGGTCGATGACTTTGATTCCCGTCTCGAGAATTTCCTCGGAGGTCTTGCGGTCGGCGTATTTCGGTGCGCTGTTGTAGATGCTCTTCCGTTCGAAGCCGTTCTCTTTTTCCAGGCGCGGGCCGCCGTCCAGGGGCTCGCCGAGGCCGTCGAACATTCTGCCCAGAACGCACTTCCCAACGGGAACGTCGATGGTGGAGCCGGTGGCTTTTACAGAGAGTCCCCTCGCCAGGCCTTCGCTGGGGCCGAGCATGATGCAGCGGACTTTTCTGCCGCGAAGGTGCTGCGCAACCTCCATCACCCTCTCCTTTCCGTCCGTGGCACGAACGGTGAGCTTTTCTCTAATTTTAGGCTGAATCGTGCCTTCCGGGAACTGCACGTCGACTATCGGTCCGGATATTCCCGCAATCTCGCCCGCGGTGTTTTCTTTCGGGTTCTTTTGGTCCATTGTCGTGTCTTTCCTTTCGGCATCCGGCTGAATCGCCGGTTTGATCTGCTGTTGTCGGTTTACTTGAAGGTCGCCTCGCGCGGCCTCTTTTTCCTTCTTTTTTCGCAGCGCCTTCGCGGCGGAAGTTATCTCGGTGAGCTCCTCAGTGATTTCCGTCTGGCGCAGACTGTTGTATCTCAGGGTCAGCCGTTCCAGCATCGCGTCCGCGTTCTCGCCGGCCGACTGCATCGCCTTCATGCGGGATTCCTGCTCGTTGCAGTAGCTGTCCACGATGGCCCCGTAAATGAAGCCCGCCAGAAATCCGGGAATGATCTCGCGTATGAGCGTTGCCGGATCCGGCAGGAACTCCTTCCCGAAGGGCGCCTCCTCGGGGTCCGAGAAGTAGAACTGCGCCTCGCTCAAGGGCAGAAGCCGCCTCTTCCTGCACTCGCCCGCGCGCCCCGCCTTGTAGTCTGTGTACAGAATGTCGATGCTGCCGAAAAGCCCTTCGTCGTAGTCGCGAAGTAGCTCCGCGCAGATCTTCTGAGCGCTCTTTACCGTGGGAATTCCCGAGGAGTGCATAAACGTCTCGCGAAGTGGCACCTTATGATTCAGGAAGTGCTGCCTCCCGTACTCACCCACCACGAAGATCGTGAGTTGCGGGTCCTCCGCCAGTAGCCGCTCCGCTTCCCTTATAACAGTGTGGTTGTAGTTCCCCGCCAGCCCGGTGTCGGAGGTGATGACCAGCATCGCGCCGCCGCGGCCGGAAGCCTCGCCCTCCTGGCTGAAATAGGGATATTTTCCGGCGGGAAGATAGTGGAGCAGCGAGCCGATCTCTTCACGGAGCGCGTTGAAATACGGAGCGGTCTTCTCGACCTCGCTCCGGGCGCGGCGCATTTTCACGGAGGAAGTCATGTACATGGCGTCGGTGATCTTCTTCGTCTCCGCTATGCTCTTCATGCGCAATTTAATGTCGGCCTTAACTGCCATTCTTCCCTCTTCCCGTCGAATCTTTTACCTAAATTTAGCAAAAATACCGGCCCATACAAACCGGTATTACCCATCGTACCTGTGCTCCTTGAAAAACGTTCCGGCCGCCTCCAGAATCTTGCTCTTCAGCTCCTCCGAGAACATTTTCTCATGCTCCGCCCTCAAAGTGAGCGTACTCTGTGCGGCCGCGAACCAGGCGAGAAGCTCCGCCTTTGCCCTCGGAACCGCCTTCACGGGAACGTTGACAAATAGCCCCGCCCGCGCCGCGAGAAGCACCACCACCTGCTGCCACAGATTAAGCGGCGAACGGTTCGTCTGCCTCAAAAGCTGCATGAGGCATTCACCGTACTTCAACATGTTGCGCGTCTGCTCGTCAAAATCGCTGCCGAAGCGCGAAAAGACCTGCATCTCCCTGTACTGGGCAAGATCCAGGCGTATCGAACCCACGGATTTCTTCATAATATTGGTCTGGGCGGCGCTTCCCACCCTCGAGACCGACAGGCCCACGTTAATGGCCGGCCGCTGCCCCGAGTAGAAGAGCTCGTTGTCCAGGAATATCTGTCCGTCGGTGATGGATATAATGTTGGTCGGAATGTAGGCAGAAACGTCCCCCGCCTGGGTCTCGACAATGGGCAGCGCGGTCATACTGCCGCCGCCGAGTTCGTCAGAGAGCTGCGCGGAGCGTTCGAGAAGGCGGGAATGCAGATAGAAAACGTCGCCCGGATACGCCTCGCGGCCCGGAGCCCGTTCAAGAAGCAGACTGATGGTCCTGTAGGCGACCGCGTGCTTCGACAGGTCGTCGTAAACAATAAGGGTGTCGCGGCCGTGGTACATGAAATACTCCGCCACCGCGCAGCCCGCGTAGGGTGCGATATATTGAAGAGAAGGCGCGTCGTCGGCGGAAGAGGATACGATGACCGTGTAGTCCATTGCGCCGGACTCCTTCAGAATTCTCATGATTTTCGATACGGTGCTGGCCTTCTGGCTGATTGCCACGTAGACGCAGACCACGTTCTTGCCTTTTTGGTTTAAAATTGCGTCCAGGGCGATGGATGTCTTGCCGGTCTGCCGGTCGCCGATGATGAGCTCGCGCTGGCCCCGCCCTATCGGGAACATCGAATCGATGGCGAGTATTCCCGTCTCGAGGGGTCTCGACACGGACTGGCGCTCCAGAATCGTCGGCGCGGGCCGCTCCAGAGGGTAGTATTTCTTGGCGTCGATAGGTTCGCCGCCGTCGATGGGCTTCCCGAGAGGGTCGATCATTCTGCCGAGAATGTGATTGCTGATGGGTATTCCCGCGGTGCGCTGCGTGCGGACGACCCTCGACCCCTCCGTGATCTCAACGCTGTCGCCGAAGAGCACGATCCCCGTAGTCCCGTCGTCCCTGATGTCCTGCACCATCCCCTTGATGCCGCACTCGAAGAGCACGATCTCGCCGTAGACCACGTCCCGAAGCCCCTCAATGAACGCGATACTGTCGCCCACGGAAACCACTTGGCCCACCTGCTGGTAGCCGGTGCCGAGTTTAAACGAACTGATGTCCTCCTTTAAAAGGGACACCATTTTTTCGGGCTCGCTCTCCTTGGGAAGGGCCTGAACGGTCTTGCGGAACTGGCGGATTCTGCCGAGTGTGCTCCAGTCGTAGTTGTCGTCGCTGACGAAAATGTTAAAGCCGTCCACCGCGGATGGGTCCCTGCGGATCACAAGCTCCACGTTTCCGGGCTCCACGCCGTACTTCGCCCCCATGACATTGCGGAGCCGTTCCCGCTGTTCCGCGTTCGGCGGAACGAGGCAGCGAATCTCGACCTGGAGTTTCTGCTTTTCGCCTCCGCTCTCTTCAAACACGCTCTCTTCAAACACGCTCTCTTCCGGCATGCGACCGTCCGTTCCGCGGTCTTTGATTTCGCGCTCTTCGCTCATTGCCGCTTCTCCTTCCGGACCGCGTTCTTCCCGCCGTCCTGTCTGCCGGTTTTCTTCTCGGCCTCCTTCAGGAACGAATCGTAAAGCGCCTCCGTGCGCTCAGGCGTAGCGGTGTCTCCAAGCAGCTTCTGGGCCGCCCCGATGACAAGCTCGCCGATCTCGGTCTGTGCGGAGTCGAGAATCTGCTCCTTGCGCTTTTCCGCGTCCTCTTCGGCCTTCGCGATTATCGCGGCTGCCTCCGCCCTTGACGAGTCGATGTACGCCTTCGCGATGTCGGCGGCCTCCTTCTCGGCCTGCCTGCGCGCGGCGGCGGTCTCCTCATCCAGTTCACGAAGCCTGGCGGTGTACTCCTCCCTGAGGCGTGCGTTTTCCTCCGCCGTCTCGCGGTTCACCCGTTCCTGCTCCTCGAAGCGCTTCTGTCTCTCGTCGATGAATTTGCGGACAGGCTTAAAGAGGATAAGCGTCAGTCCTCCGGCGAGAATGACGAAATTGAGCATATGTAAAAGTACCTGTACGATATCTATGTTTAGCGGCATAAGGTTGTCCCTCGTTTCAGGTCTCTGTCAGTGCGGCCGCGGCGCCGCCATGTGTAAAGCGGCAAAGCGGCCGTGAATGCGGTGCGTTCGCGAACATTACTCAGGTGTGAACGCATCCTGATATTTTCCTATTTGTAGCAGAAATTTTACAGTACAAAAATGATGAGAATGGCTACGATCAACGCGTACAGAATCGTGGTCTCGATAAAGACAAGACCCAGCATCATGGCGGAGTTAATCTTCCCGGCCGCCTCGGGCTGGCGCGCCATCGACTCCACACTCTTTGCAATCGCGATTGCCATTGCCAGAGCGCCCGCCACCGCAGCGATACCCACGGCGATTCCCGCGGCCATTGCCTTCGGGGAGATATCGTTCTTTCCGGACGCCCCGCTTTCATCAGTTCCAACGGTCTCTTCCGCACCCACCGTAACGCCCGCGTCCTCCGCGGCATACGCAGTCACCGGCGCCGTCCTCAGCGCGAACGCAAACAACGCGACAACCGCAAACACGGCCGCCGCCACCAAAACGTACCTGGCGATACTCTTCTTCATGGTCTTACTCCTCTTCTTTCACAACTTGTCCGGCAGTCTCTTCACCGGGAACGCCCTCCCGAGCGCCCTCCCCGGCCTCCGCCGACTTCATTTTTTTACTCGTTTTTTCCTTCGCTGCCGGCGGTTCCACGGCCTCACCGTAGAATATCGACACCAGCGTCGAGAGCACGTACGTTTGAATCACCGCGTGGAGCAGCGTAAACACCACCCCAACCAGCACCGGCACTACGAAGCTCGTGAACACCGAATAGTACACCAGCTCTGTCACCAAAAGGCCGCTCAAAAGCGCCCCGAAAAGCCTGAAACTCATCGAAATTGGCAGCGAGAAGTCCTTCATGACGCGAAGGCCGCCCTTCGGCCCGTTGGCGACGATTCCCGCGCCCAAAATGACGAAAAACGACAGAAATCCCATTGCCAGCGCGCCGTTTATGTCCGCGAGAGGCGCCGGCAGCGCCACCGACCTGCCTTTAGTCGTGATCACCTGAATGCCGAACAGTTCGAATACCGTGCCGATAAAGACGTACAGGCCGGCGCTGAAAACATAGGCCTCGACGAATCCGGTTCTGTGCGGGCTGTTGCTCCTGGCGATGTCCGAGAAGAAGTCCACCCCCTTCTCGATGAGCGCCTGAAACTTCCCGGGAACCGTCTTGAACCGCGGCACCGCGATCAGCCTTATGAGCAGCGCCAGGAAAAGAATCACGCCGGTCACAACGAACGCGGAAATCAGCCCCGGGTTCACCTCAAGGCCGAAAAGCCCGACCTTGTTCGACTCGTGAAGCACGCCGTCCCGCATAACCTCGCGCAGGGTCTCCTTCTCGCCTCCCGAAAAGCCTATAATCAGAATCGCCGCGGTCAGGCCGGCGATGAGAGCGATCCAGACCACAAGAAAAACAATCAGTTTTTTATTCAATTTACCGTTTTTTCCCAAAGCCGGATCACCTCCTTTATTCCGGGAAACCTCGTTTTAAATCATTCTGATTCTACCATTTCCGCGCGGGAAAATCAAGAATAATCGGGAAGAAGAAGGATCCGGAAAGCGGGGAAACGGAAAACGTGAATTGATCGATTGCGGGCCTGATTTTGAAATTGCATTAAAAGAATAAAAGAGGTATAATGTACTTCCGGGGCTTTGACAGTCGCGCGGAAATCAAAAACCGCCTGCGCCCCTTTAACCTTCAAGCTTTAAGCTTCACGAATACCCGAAAGGACCGGACCATGTACCGTATTGGACTTGACATAGGAACAACGAGCATCTGCGGCGTTCTGTTTGACACCGACAGCGGAATGCTCGTGAAAAGCATCACCCGCAGGAACGACTCTGCTTTAAGGGCGGACGTTCCCGGCGCGCGTCTTCAGGACCCTGCGAGGGCTGTGGAGATTGCGAAAATGGTTCTTCGTGAACTTCTCGAGTGCGGGCGCGCCGACTCAATCGGTCTCACCGGCCAGATGCACGGCATCGTCTACGTGGACGCAAACGGCAAGGCGGTCTCGCCGCTCTACACCTGGCAGGACGGCAGGGGCAACCTTCTTTACAAGGACGGCCTCACATACGCGGAGTATTTCTCAGAGCAGACCGGCACAGGCGCCTCCACAGGCTACGGCGCCGTCACCCACTTCTACAACACGGTGAACGGGCTGGTCCCCGAGGGAGCGGTTTCAATCGCCACCGCTGGCGACTATGTTGCGATGGCGCTCGCCGGCAGATCGCGTCCGGTTCTTCACCCCACGAACGCCGCGTCGATTGGCGCGTACGACCTCGAGGGGAAGTGCTTCATGCTTGACCGCGTGGAGGCTCTGGGAGTTGACGCGTCGTTTTTCCCGCAGATAACTCACCGCGGAAAAGTGACGTTTGTTGGCGAGGCAAAGACGGGAATTCCCGTGGCGGCGGCAATCGGCGACAACCAGGCGGCGCTTTTTGACGCGGTCGGAATGAGCGAAGACGTGCTCTCCGTGAACGTCGGAACCGGAAGCCAGGTTTCCTGCATAGCGTCCGGTGACGCGGCAGCTAAATTTGCCCAAAAGAAGGCGAAAATTACAGGTGGTGACGTCGAACTGAGGCCCTATTTCGGAGGCCGCAATATTGCCGTCGGCGCAGCTCTCTGCGGCGGGCGTGCATACGCCCTTTTGGCCGATTTGTTCCGCGAAACAGTCGAACGCATCGCCGGCTTCGAGCCGAGCCCCGAAATGGTTTACGACGCTATGGACAAGGCAGTCAGATCTCACCGCGAGACCATGAAGCTCCTCCGCTCCCCTGCCTCCGACCCGGCGTTTTCGAACAGTTCTTCCCTTGCAGGAGACGCCTGCTTTAGCTCCGCTCCTGTCGTCAACACCACCTTCAGCGGCACTCGTGCCAACCCTCAGAAACGCGGAGCCATCGAGAACATCGGCACCGACAACTTCACAATGGGCACCCTCGCTGCAGGATTCTCCGAAGGCATTGCTTCCGAGCTTTTCACCCTCTACAGCGAGGTCAAACCCTTCGCCGCCTCCGACCACCGCGAGCTCGTGGGCGCCGGAAACGGACTCCGCCTCAATCCCACTCTCTGCGACTGCATTTCCGAAAAGTTCGGTCTCGAGCTCACGATGCCCGAATCCAGAGAGGAAGCCGCGCTCGGTGCCGCACTGCTGGCAGAGATGGAGAGCAAAGGAATATAGGATAAACCAATTTCACTATATTTAGGCAAAAACGGCGCCGCGATTCTTTCGGTTTCAGCGGCGCCGGTGTGGTTAAATAAGAATCCTATCCGGAAAATGTAAGTAATCGAAAAAGTTGTTTTGCTCCTATATTTTTCTTAGCAGTTCGTACATTTCCGGAATTCCATGAATCACGGTGTCATAAACAATCGTCATGTCTACATACCCGTAATTATGTACGATCCGGTTTCGCATGCCTTTAATTGCGAGCCAAGGAACTTCTTTATGCGAAGCTTTAAACTCATCCGAAAGTTTCATATTATTTTCCGCAATTTGAATGATCCGGAACATAATTGAATCGACAAGCACCTCGTCTTCTTCTATTTCCGACTTTGTCTTTCCTTCGGTATGGTCGATTACAAATTTCAGATCGGTTTTAATCCTGTTCAAATAATAGATATCGTCCTTGTTGTTATCCATAGATTCTGACTCCGTACTTAAGAATCTCGTGCAAAAGCTCGGGATTGTTGTTCAGCTGGTTCGCGTCGAGAAGGTCGATTTTCTTGTGCAGTTTCTCGCAAAGCATTTCTGCAAGCTCGAAAAACTTCAGGCCGTCGACCGGAACGTCAACGAGAAGATCTACGTCGCTTGTTTCCGTCGCAGTTCCCTTTGCGTAGGAGCCGAACAAATAGCAGTATTTCACGTCGTAGTTCGCTAGCACATCCGCTGAAATGGCTTTGATCTGTTCGACCGAAAGCACGCCGTGTTCCTCGTCAACCAGACCGTAATTTCTGAGACGCTCTACGATGTATCTGTACTTGATCGTGTTGACAAGCCTGACGTCATTCTCGTAGCGTTTATAAGTCCGGAGCGGAATCTGGAGATAGCGGGAACATCCAACCTGCGTCAAACCTTTTTCGGTTCTCAACTGTTTCAGGTCCATAATTATCACCTCGCCGCTATTATACAACATAGGCACCTTGATTTCAAGCATTTCGGTGCCAAAATGGCACTTATTTTTCTCGTGTAAGGTGCCAAAATGGCACTTTTTCACAAATGAATCAAGGCCGGAAACTTGACAATTCTTACTGTTGTTCACCCAGCTTTTCCCCGCACCCGGAGCAGTAAAAATCGGTTCCGATCCTGTACTTTCTGCCGCACTTTCTGCAGTAGGCCACGCCGGGTTCCGCACCTCCGGTCTGCTGAAAACCGGCGGATCCGTTTTGACCCGCGTCGCCGTTGTAGTCGACCTGCACGCCTCTGGATTTCAGGTATCCGTTCGTGTTAGCCATGGCGGCCTCTTCATGTGTTTTATACACGGGCGAACCGTCCGGATTCACCGCAAAAATCTCATTGTGCCTGAGCGGTCGTCTGCAACCGCCGCAATAAACAAACCCGTTCGGGAACCATGCCCTGAAGTCCAACTGCCTGTCGGTGTACTTCGTGCTCGTCCCGCAGTTCGGGCACCGCGTCACATATGTCAGTCCGCTCGACCATAGCGCTCTCTTGAAACTCATAACTTCCTCCTGATAAACAAAATACGCCTTGAGGCGTATCTTTAAAGCCCGTTGTTCGCGCAAAAACCGCGCAAACGCAGGCAGAACAAACACGGCATAAATGCCGCCAACTCATCAAAAAACCGGTTGCCGCGAATCGCGGCAGCGTTTTTATCAGGTTATCGGGTCGTCAGGCAGAATGATCGGGGAGTCGGTAATGACATCCTCGGCCTCGAGCATGATAACGGTGATTTCTATCTCTTTAAAAGCTTCTTTCATTTCAGGAACCCCCCGGAATTTTTGCCGAACCGCACAGCCAAAGAACCGCCCGCATCCGGACACACGGGAATTGTAACACATTCACGCACCCCGCGTCAACTGTTTTTGAACGGAAAATGCGGAAAAAGTGAAGAAAAAACGAAGAAAACCGGAGAAAACGTGCAGGAAACGCGCGCAGCCCCAAATTATCAAAGAAACCGCGGGAACACCTTCATCAGGCGCCCCGCGGTCCTTTATTGATTAATCAGTCGAAAGCCGTATGATTAGAAAGCCTTCTTCTTGAGGATGACCAGCGCGACTGCAACAGCGGCAACGATGAAGAGAACCATCGTGGCGTCGCCGGTTACGGGCGTGGGCTCCGTTCCGGGATCGACCGGGGTCGGCTCAGAGCCGCCGGCCGGGTTGGTGACGAAGAAATCAGCAGCGGAGTAGGTGTCGGGTGCCACAACAGTGAAGTTGAACATAACGCCGTTGGTGTTGATGTACTCGAACTTATCTTCGCTCACAGCCGCAGCGGTTGCCGGGAATACGACGTAGGAAGTCTCCTGGTTGACGCCGGTAGCTTCGTCGTTGGTGATTTCAAGCCTGATGACGTAGGTGCCCGGGTCAAGGGGCTCGTCGAACTCGAGCGCAAACGCCGGGTTGTTGTCGCCGGCAGACTGCTGGGACTTGGACGCGACAGGCGCCTTCGAGAAGGTGGTGTCGATGTCGGTGTCGAACTTGTAAACTTCGAGCTTCCATGTTGCGAGAGGTCCGTTGGAGCCGTTGGAGGCCCAGTGGAACAGCGAAACGCCGCCGAGCTTAGCAGCAGTCGTGAACTTCACGGCCGCCCACTCGCCCTTCTCGTTCAGCCAGACAGCGTTGCCGGGGGAGCCGTCGTTGTCAGCGACAGCGATAGGCACGAACTTGTCACCCGTGGGAGCGGAGTTGCTGTAGGTCAGGGTGTGGAAAACTTCCTCGGCGCCCGCGGCAGTCTTCTTGTACATCTTGATGGCAACTTCGCCTTCCTGAACGGGAAGCGTGAAGTTGAAGCGGTAGGGATACTCGTGGCCGGTCAGGTGCTTAACCTCAACCAGAGCCGCGTCGTCGATCTTCTGGCCCCAGGTGATCTCACCGTCGTTGACCTGAATACCGAAGTCAGCCAGTTCTTCATCGTCGGACCACCAGCCCTGAGCGTGGAAATACTGGAACCCGCTGCCGTAGATGCTGCCCATGTCGCCCTGTGCCGCTTGATTGGTCAGGTTCGTCTCGCCCTCGTTGGGAACGTGCGCGGTCGCGTGCTGGCTGCCGTCAGCGTCATTGGTCAGGTACGCGCCATCGAAGCAGATGCCGCCGCCCGCGTATGACGAAATCGCGAACAGAGAAAGAACCATCGCAAGTGCAATTGCAACTGCAAAAACTTTCTTCATAAGAAAACCTCCTAAATGATTTGTATGGATTTTGAAATGTGCGGGGCGTGAACCGTCTTCGATTTATCCTCGAACGTGCGCGAACGCCGCCCTATACTCATAGAAAGTGTACCACACCCGCGCCCGCGTGTCAAGAACATATTGCGCATATTTCCTTTCTGTGAAGTGTGTGAAGTGAAAAGTTAACTTCCACTTCACACTATTTGATTAGATATAAAATTTTACTTGATTTACGCGCGCGCTAAATTATATAATAAAGAGAATAATGACCATACGTTGTGTCAAATGCATTTTGCGTTGCAGAAGCAGGAAATGTGCAGATGACAAATTGAATGGCCAACTACGTTAAACAGGCCGGAAACGGTCCAATTTTTATCAGGAGACAAAGACATGATAAAAGACATTTTCAAACGATTTAAACCGATTTTAATCGCGGTTGTACTGGCATTAGTGCTTGTGCCGACGGTAGTGTTTCTGTCACATGCCGCGAATGTCAACACCGGAGTAGAAGGATTGACAGCCGAGTCAAGCGGAGATGCCACCTGGACCTCTGGTGGTGTACCGATTACCGGTTCAGTAGCGCCAAAATCCTCATCCAGCTGTTCAGGAACAACGTATACTGCCAAAAGTGGTACGTTGACTTTCAAAAACGCATCTGGCGTAACTGCGCTTTTGAGTTTTGACTATACATTGAATCTCCAAGGTGGAAGCGCAAGTGTCGATGGTGGAGAGGTCACCACAAACGGAACTTGCAACAAAAAGCTGGAAGCGGGCGATACCGTTGCAGTTACGATTACGTCAAAAGCCTCAGCTGGAGAACCAACCGAAATTACCATCTCCAATATTAGACTAACGCCAGAGGTTTCTATAGATATAACCTTTAAACGCGCCATCAACGGTTCATATACTGTTGACGGAAGCTCAATTACTTCCAATACTAGTATAACTAAACTCACAACTGAGGCGTTTGCTCTTGCCGCTACTCCCGTATCCGGATATAAATTTGTAGGTTGGTATAGCGAAACTGATGAGCATTATTTTGGAGCTACAGCCAATTTAAGTTACAATTTTACATCTTCTCAAACCGTATACCCCGTCTTTGTTTCGAGCACAGCCCCTGTATTTCAAGTCGGTTCAGAATTATTCACCGATTTGAATGTCGCCGTAGCCTATGCCCAATCAAGTGGGACAGCGAAAATCGCACTGATTTCTAACGGAACACTTCCCTCTGGTGATTATAACATACCAAACGGTAAAATTCTCGTCATCCCATTTGATGAAGCGCAAACAGTTTATACTACCTCTCCAGGGATGAGTGTCAAAAGTGACGGAACACCCGCCGCTCATGTCAACCCTAGCGCATTTCGAACGCTTACGATGGCGAGTGGCGCAAATATAACGGTTCAGTCCGGCGGTACAATTAGCGTTCCCTCGATGCTCGCGGCCGTAGGTACTAATAACACATCATGGAATGCCACTCCGACCGGCAAGCATGGGCGGATTGATATGCAATCAGGAAGTTCGATAGACGTTCAGTCCGGTGGTAAAATGTATGTTTACGGCTATGTTTCTGGCTCAGGTAATGTGTATGCAAGGAGCGGTTCCGAGATTTGGGAATGCTTCCAGGTCCGCTCATGGCGTGGAGGAACATGCATCTCCAGCATGGCCGGCAATTCCCAGAAAGTTTTTCCGCTTAATCAGTATTACGTCCAGAATATCGAAGCTCCGCTGACATTATACGCCGGCGCTACCGAGACGGTCTTTGCTGCTGTCAACGCGTCAAACCAGCAGTTCGGCGCCAGTGCCACCTTCGTCGGCAATGGCGGAATGTTCGAAATAATTAACGAATCAGTGACCAAACAATATATTGGCAATACTGACCGTCTTGAGCTCTCGGTCAATGGAGATTTCAATATCAACAGAATGGCTCTGAGAATCACCGGTCTTCCTTTGATTGGAACGCTTGATTTGAACACGGCTGACTATGTTTTACCTATCCAGAGCAATATCACGATTAAAGTTAACTCCCACAAGACCACGATAGGTCAGGACGTTGCGTTTCTGCCCGGCTCCGAGGTCATCATAGCGAACGGTGCAGATCTTACAATCGCAAACGGGAATAAAGCGTACGTTTATGATAAGGATCAGTGGGGCGCGTATGCCGCAGCCGGTCTGCAACTTGTCGTTGTCGGCTACTCCACCGTCAACGGTACGACCGCAAAACGTAACACCAATCAACTTGTCGACGTGAAAATCGACGTCAACGGTACGCTGACCGTAGAAGGCCAGCTCTACACTACTGAAAGCGGCGCTGCTATCGTCAGTTCCGCCGGAACCGGCAAGGTCGTCCTTCAGGCGGCCCCCGTTACTGGCGCCAACACCTATATGGCGACGGTGTCAAGTTCCACTCCTACATACGTTTCTATTCCGATAACCCCCGCCAAACTCCAGAATGCCAACAGTTCATACTATGAAACCGCAGGCAAAACCGCCGGAACCGAAATTCCTTACGAAAACGGTTTTTGGTGTGGAGTCTACACCGTCACGTGGGAGAAGGAAAACGGCACTGTTGTTTAAA
>JAEEGI010009842.1_pt1 | contig 20852 bp, 8 predicted proteins | sample 8958751 | NCBI WGS metagenome assembly JAEEGI01 (sample SAMN16246545, study PRJNA631951) | gut metagenome | biome: gut microbiome; feature: rumen; material: KS-attached | host: Bos | place: Iran: Karaj | collected 2018-10 | reverse complement strand
GTACGCCAGCTTCAGGGCGTTCGGGCCCAAGGTGACGTTCATCTTCGTGGTGAAGTCCTGCATGAACACGCGCGGGACGAGATTCATCGTGGTGGTACCTTCGGAAACGGTCACCGGCGGGATGCGATAACCCAGCGCGGCCAGCTTGCCGTAGTCGCTGTCAGCGGCTTTCAGGGCGGTAATCTGAGCGTCCGTCAGCTTCATCGAACCGACGAGATAGAACTTGCCACCATCGTAGATGATGTTGTCCTTGCCGTAGAAGTCACCGGCGTGGTTCTCGAGCTCGAGGGCGAAGTAGACGGTCTCCTGCGTGTCGCCGTCGATCAGGTTGTCGAACACCATCGTGTAGAACGGAGCGCTGGCCTCGGTCGTGATCTTGTTGTCGGCGAAGGCGTGGTCGTAGATGACAGCCGTACGTTCTGCCTGTGCACCCGGAACAAAGTTCCATTCCACCTGCTTCGGCTGGCCGCCGATCAGGATGCCGGTCACCTTGAAGTACTTCTTGCTGCCGTCGATTTCGATATCCTGGTCGGATACGTGCGGCACGAGGGCTTTGCGGTTGTCCTTATAGGTGGTCGCACCCATCTTGACAGTGGCCTGGGCAAGGGCGTTGCCGTAGAGTACGTTGTTGTGGAGGGCAACGGCGCGGGTTTCCTTCGTCACGACGCGGTTGTCGGCGATAGTGTAGTCAAGCCAACCGTAATTGGGGTTCCACTGGTTGTTGTCATTCCATTTCGCCCAGTTGACCGGGTAGTAGTTCGGATCGGTGTCAGCACCTTCGAGGTTCGAGATGCGGAGCGGGGAGTCAGCCCAGTAGCAGAGCTCGGCCGGATACATCAGGTTCTTGTAGTCGATGGCATTGGCTTCCATGATGTTGCTCGGATTCACCCATGCAAAGACAGGAGCGCCCTGCGCGGGCGTCGTGCACTTGACCTGGGCGGCACCGGCGGGGAGACCGAACTCCTCGAACGGGAACTTCAGCAGATCAGCATTTTTGTAGGTCAGCGTATAATTGCTGCCATTGGTGCCGCTCGCAGTAAAGCTCTGTTCAATCGCAGCAATGATCTTCTGGCAGACCTTATACTCGGGGGATTCCGTGTTGGCATTGGCAGCATCGACCGGAGCGTATTTCACAGCGATATTATACATATCCTGCATCGTGCGCAGCACGGCCGGGCCGGAACCCTGACGCAGCGTCTCGTTGGTCGTGAAGTAGTTGTCGTAAGCGGTCAGCAGCTCGACGTTGTCAAGCGCTTTCCAGTCAGCAGCAATCTGCTGGAAGGAGTTCAGGATCTCGAGCAGAGCGGTAGCGTTCGTGCCGCCAAAGACAGCGTCGGTCTGGGCGGCACCCGCCGTACCGTCAGCCTGGCCAGCAGCGGCCTGCTCGACGATCGGAACAAGCTGGAAGTTCGTCTTCGTCTTGTCGGCATCGACGGTGTATTTAATCTTGTTGTTGCTCTTAGCGGCAGCGGCGGTACCCGCCTGGCTTGCATTGGCTTCTTTTGCCTGGGCATAGAACGTCATGTTGTCGACACCCGTAGGGATCGTCAGGTTGTAGACGCGGCGGGACTTGTCGGCATTGATAGCACCTTCCTGCGTGAGGTTGGCGTCGCCGTAAACCGGCGAAAGGACACCGAGGTCATACTGGTAGGGAGCGGCAAGGTAAGTCGTGCCATAGCCCTTCGACATGAACAGTTTGATGCTCTGCATGCCGCGGAAAGCGGTGCCTTGCTGCACGTCTTCGGCAGAGGCCTTCGTCTGCGCCTCCGTAGCGACATTGATGATGAAGCTCGTCTTGACCTCGCCACGCTCGGCGTTGAAATTCGGATTCACCGGCATCTCCTCATTGCAGGCCGCGGTGAGTCCCAGAAGTGCAATTGCACTCAGAAAAAAGAAGATCTTTTTCATTTTAGTGATTTGTTTATTGTTTGTATTTGTTTGTTGTTTCGGTTTTGGGTTAAGAACACTTAATTATTCACTCTGATATAGAAAGTGTCTGTTTTACTCCCATCAGCAGTAGTAGCGGTAATATTCACATTTCTTCCAGCAGTGCCCCCAGTCCCGGCGTTAGTAATTGTCACTAAGCCATTCGAATTCACAGTCGCACGATTATTATTACTGCTCGTCCAGGTGACACTCTTATTTGTTGCGTTTGATGGAGTGATAGTTGCCTCTAATTGAAGAGTAGTGTTACGATTAATAGCATAACGGCTATTATTATTATCGGCTGTTCCATTACTCGTTGTTCCCTGCCGATGTACCATAACACCCGTTACCGCCACATACGGCGCTGAAGCAGTAATACTGACGGCGTTGGCTGCGCCAAAGAATTCAATATAAAGATACACTCCCAAATTATCAGGAACGATCTGGAAAACACGGGAACTGCGAATGTCCATAAAGTCAACCCAAATTTCGGGGCCGATAATCTCTTCTCCGTTTACGCCGGTCTGAATTTCACCGGTTTTTCCAGTGAAACGAGGAAGACTTACAATGGGATACGTGTACCAGAAATTCCAGTAGCTATCGGATGACTGATAGTTCCACTGAGTCGCGTCATCCTCATCAGAAAGCATGGCAGGCTGTGTATTCGGCACTGTCGAGCGCACCTGTACACCGAAGACAGCATTATCCTGCTTTACTCCGTTGATATAGATATCGGTCGGCTGCAGTGTTCTCGTAGCGAATTTGACCTGCAATGGATAAAGCAGCTCAGGGTACTTATCATGGTCACCAGCATTGCTGGTACCACCCGGTAATTTGAACTTGAGTCTATACTTGTTGTCCCCGAGAGAGTACAGTACGAGGTTGCCCGCCGCATTGTGATTCTCTGTCGCGGAGGTATAGGCCTCTTGGATAAGGAAACGGTCAATGGAATAAATATCGATGTTTCGCATCAAAATATGTTTGACATCGTACGTTTCTGTTCCTTCGGTCAACTGGGTCATGTAGAAACCCTTCAAATTATATTTACTCTCTTTCAGGGAACTACCAACTGCCTGGAGCGGGAAGGTAATCGTAGAAGACAAAGGATTGCCGATGGTAGCGTGCTGAGTAGAAGAAATACCCGCTCCCCAAGTAACAGACCCGGACGTGTGTGCCGGAGTTGCACCTTCTTCCTCGATCCAATCACTTTCAGAAAAGTCAAAATCTTTATTAGCGACAGAGCTTGTTTGCTTGCTTACTTCAAAAGGAACTGTCACCTGCGCTGTCGTGTTCTGAATCAAAACGGCCGTGCTTAAAAACGATTCTCCAGACAGAGGATAGGTCATCATATAGTTGACTCGCATGTTGAACGAGCCGTCAGAAACCTCAATCACATCATCCGGAATATCCACCAAGGCGCCATTGGCAAAAGTAGTGGATGCCGCTGCTCCGGCGAAATTATCATACCCCGAAGCTTCTGGCAAAGCCTGCAGACTCAGTTGATAACGGTGACCTCTTTCAATCGGAACCGGTTCTGCATCGTATCCATGCGTGATACAGATGGGGAAAAATCTGGTATTCCCTGTAGCCTTGAACCTGGCCTTGACAATAATTTTGGTTACACGGGACGGTGTATGATAAGGACATTCGTCATCAAAGACATACATCGGCATATATCCCGTTTTAGTCTTGTCAAAGGGAACCATATCCGCTTCCGTTGTCGTAAACCGACCACCACTTTCCGGATAAGCTGTCACCTTACCAGAAAGCTTGAACCCAGTACCAGCAACATGGCGAAGCTCCTGGTAAGGATTCTTTGCATCAAAAGAAGGATCTTCATCAGACGAATAACCCGTTTTATATCCAAAAGTGGCAACATAGCCATTGTTTAAGCCATTATACACCACCCAACTGATATCATCGTAAAAAATATCAGACTTGTAAGTTCCAGCTTCAATTAAGGCACGGTCACGGACCATCCATACTGTTGTTGTGGCCGTTCCAGAAAACAAAGCCGCTAATTCGCTAGGCGTACTCTTGCTAAGGTAACCCCAATACGACATGCGCGAGGCCTTTGTACGATACACTAGCCCGGGATTAGCACGCATCACCTGCTCCTCGGTCATACCTATCTTGTCGCCTCCTACAGGACAGTCAGCGTTGGCAACAAAATGGATACGGGCCGTTGCAGGGGGGATTTCGCCTTTGAATTCACCAGGTGTCTGCCCTTCAGTATAGGTAAGAGGCTCCTGTGAGACAATCTCAGCTTGGTAGCGACCCAGGAAACGTCCGTTAGCATCGAAACAGTACATGAAGAGGCTGTCGACAAGAGCATCGGTTCCACTAAGCGGGCCTGCTTTCGTGAGCAGACCATCGTCTTGTGTCTGGATTCGGAAGGAGATAGGATAAAGATCGCCAGCATCGGGTTGCGGTACAATGACCGGTTCGACGCAGGCAGTGGTGGCCAGCAGCAATGCTGCCAACCCCAGCATGATGCTATATACGTGTCTAGTCTTCATCTTTTCGTCATCAATAGGAAGCCGCCGTGATAGTACCAGTGTTATTCAATTCTATCACCTCCTCGGGTGTTAAGTCGCGGATACAACGGACAAAGGTATCATTATCTGCGTTAGGAAAATTTGAAGGAGCAGAACTATTATCCAAAGTATAATAGTAGCCACCTGTCAAGACATATGAGAACACCCCCGACCCTACTATATCTTCATCTGATTGATATTTAGCAATATAGGCAATTTCCGCCTTCGTCGGTAAACGCCAGCCGACAAAGCGGCGCCCATTTGCGGAAACTTCCATATAAGTATAACAATGCGTTGCCGCCGAACTAGCGTCATAAGAAGAACTAGAAACAGCGCCAAGTTGTGATGCAATCATAAATGCTGGGGAGACGACATTATCATTGGATTGGTGGGTTTCTCCATCAATTTTTGGACGTCCAATAATAACACCTGGTTCAGCCTTAGATATCTGGATAACATACATGTGGGCATTGTGTTTTAACTCTTGGCCATTTACTTCATCATGAGCGACATTCGACTCATCACCCCACCCACCATCAGTTGTTATTCTATGAATGTTATAATTATCTCTGGATTCCTCCCAAACTTTGGCATAAAAACCCGAGCCCTCACCGTTATAAAGAGTTCCTTGATTTATACCACTCTTAGCCGTCGGGCTATAAGCCACCCATGTACCTGTGCCAGGAGCGTTGGGTACTACCTCAACTTTTCTGTTTTCTGGAGCAGAATTATTATATTCAGTCTGCGAACAGACTTCCCAGTCGAAGCCGTCGGGGGATGCCCACGTACCATTAGGGCCTGTTGGAGAATATGAGTACACTCTTGCACTCTCTAAATGATAATAGTTGCTATACTTCCAAAGAGTTGTGACAGCATTACCATTATTAACGACAGAAGAAATCACATAATCAAAATTATTATATGACGTACTCCAGTTATATGTGTACCCGTACGTACTTTGGGTTACATTAATCGTCACTCTGGTACCATCCCAAGAATAACCAGAAATTCCTGTTACAGTACTGCCCCAAGGATCATAGGTTTGAGTGCTTGAGGATCCACCAGTAGCATAGTATCCATTTACGGCATTAGCCGCAGAATTGGCATTTCTTCGTTCGTCATTATTGTTACCAACGCCAGCGGCCCACTGCGCTTCAGTAACAGAAACCGGTGTTAACTCCTGTTTATAAAACTTTTTCCTATAATAAGTCGTTGTCGAGCCACTGATAGGTTGTTGATCCCATCGGGAAGACCACCAACCCTGAATGCTCTGGATGTTGTCGAGCGGGAAATGCGTCACGATGATATGCTGCGTCACAGATTGGCCGCCGGCATAAGAGAAGTCCACTTCGGCGTCAAATTCAATGTATTTCACCGAGCGGTTGGCCAAAGCGGTTGACGCGACGTAGAACCGGCCTTCATCAGGAATAACATTGATTGTGACACCAGCATTGGTTGAAGCGCTGCTTTCCCAGCTATATCCACCTGAGGCATTAAAGGCAGCTGAAGAATTCTCCAGCGTACGCTTTTGGCCATCCTGATCATAGTAGTAAACCTCCACGTTCTTAATCTTCGGCGTGGCCTTAAAATAGGAGCTTCCGGATGAAATCGGGTCACTCTTCGGAACGAAGTACTGAAGATAAACCGACTGCAGGTCATCACCACGGAGGCGGTATTCTTTTTCGGGGACGAAATAGAGCAACTGGACTGTCTGTGCTTCGGTCTTTTCGTCCGGAGCATCAGGCCAAGGAATCACCTTGTACTTCAAGTTTAACTTGGTAGGTTCGATTTCCGTAGTGGAAGTACCCATCGTATTAATATAGGCATCAACCTGATAGTAATAATTGCGTTCTACAGCATATACGGGTGCTCGGGCGGGTGTCGGAGGGGTCGTGCTTTGATCTTCAGGGGCACCTTGTATATCGACTAATGGAATACGATAATAGTTGGTCAAACCTCCATCGGACTCAGCCTCGCCATCAAAGTTACCCTGAGCATCATATTTCTGAATATACGTGGTATAAATAATACTCACGGCCAGAGCAGGCGCCTTTTCGGCAGCCTGACCCGCCTCCCAGCCGAAGGCGTAGCTATAAGTCGTATCGATGTACGGGTATTTATATAACTTGATCTCGTCCTCTCCGGTTCCATATGTACCATTAGGGTTCCTCCAGGAAAACTCATAGAAATTCTGGCTATCCCAAAGATTGGCGTCGCGGAAATCGGTGAGTTGAGCAGCCGTAGGTGTAGTTGTAGCAGAGGGCTCTGCCGGAGGCGCAATATCATAGGTCGCTTTCAGGATGTTCGCAAACTTCGCTCGTGCGCCTCCTGTGACTACACCGTTTGCATAGACTTTTCCGTTGGCATCCTTGGCAATGGTACCAATGGTGATGATTCGCTCAGTTTTAGGAATTTGTATCTCCTGATCATTCTCATCCAATACCGGATCCCCATTACCATCCCGTTTCGTCTGATATTCTACAACTGTCGTGAACTTAAGGCCTGTATCATCGGCTGTACCAAGTCCTGATTTAAAGGAATCGCTAAAATCAAGTGTTACACGGAATTTCGCAGCGGCACGGCTCAAGTCGAAGGAATTGGTAACGCTTGCATCAGCTTTCGTGAAGTATTGCTTCGCGGCAGACGGGTTGATTTGCCAATTGTCGATCTTGCCATCCATCAGGAACAACTTGTCGCTGATATGATGGTCCAAAGACCCGGCTTCCGCCGGAGTTGTTCCTTCAAGATTTTTGAGGCGAACGATGTCGTAGCAAGTATAGCCATACTGGCCAGTAATCGTCGCATCAGATTCAGAAGTGAGATTTAATAACTCGACCTCAGAAGGAGACGCAGGCAATACCGGATCGTTAAGTTTGTTGGCGTTGATGTTTGCTATCGCATAGATGCGATAAGTATCTGTAAGTGTATAATTAACCCGCCAATTGGATTCGAGCAGATAATCGATATTGGTTTCGATGGCTTCGCTACCATCTCCAATTGTATAGTGCTTGTGGAAGGTAGAGGTACCTCCTGTCGTCTTGTAAACAAAGACGTCCAGACGAGTGACCGTATTTTCTCCACGGTCGGCATCTCCAAGCGTCGTCTTTGTGGCAGGTGTAATGCCCAGCACTTTGGGTGAAAAGACCAGTGCATCGCCGTGAATTGAACTCTGATTGCCCGGAATGGGTTCCAGCGGATCGACGCATGAGACTGTCAGTGCGAAGAGGGCCAGAACGGCCAGCAAGCTATATCTCAACCTTTTCATACTAATCAATCGAAATGGGATTTATCTTTCCATCCGAATCCTTCCCATAAACTCTAATATTATCGGGCCGGGTAGAAGCAACATAATACGTCCTGAACGTCGCTACAGAAACACTATAGAAATTAATCTCCGTATTCTCATTAGAGCCCGGGAAAAGACCGGCATTAAACGGGAGTTTCTGGCTGCCTGTGCCAGCACTCGGGTCGGTAACAAGATAAGCCTCTGTAGTTTTACCTTCGTGCGTCTCACCTTCTTTCGGGACTACGTAAAAATACGTGGTACCTCCAGCAGAAACAATCGAGGGAATCAATGCTCCATCGGCTTCAGTCCAGCCAGAAGGAACATTATCTCCACCAGCAATCCAACTGACATACTCGGCATTGGCTGCGTTATACGTCACAAGATAAAAATCCTCTGTATTGCTGAGCTTCAGACGAAGCGGTGTTATAAAGCCGTTGGTACGCAACTCGATGCGGTTTGCATAGATCGGAGCACCCCCTAAATTAAGACCCGGCGCGGAAACCATCTGAGAATGCAACCAGTCATAATCCCAGTTCGTATTTCCTACATCCTGACGTCGGAAGTACCATTCGGTTTTAGCAGCGGGATTATCGTTTTGATGAGCTTGCCACCAGGGGTTTTCGTTTGCAGTTGTCCAGCCATAACTGAATAGCGTATGCTCATGATTCGAGATTGCCACCACCGCAGAGCCACGCTGCTCGTAGGTATAGGAGGTACCATCTTCCCAAGGAAGCACGACCGGCTTGATATAGAGGCCGTTGCCGAGGAAGTAGGCGTAGACTGTCCAGTAGTGATTGCGGTGGAAGTTAGTCTTGTCGGGGAAGTCGAGCGGGTTGTCCTCGTTGGGCTGCATCGAGAATTCCACGATGGTGTCTTCCGTATCGGATGCGGATTTGCGGTAGTAGATCTTTCCGGTGATCGGTTTGTCGCTCTCGCGGAAATAGATCAACTGCGTCGTCGTGGAGTCGGCCAGGAAGGTGTCGTATTCCTGAGCAGTCATCTCGCTGGGCTTCTTTCCGGTATATATCTTACCTGTCGTCGCTGCTACCACCTCACTTTCGCCCGCCAGGGCGTCAGGGAGCGCAACCTCCTTGATGTCGTTCGTCGCAGTGTTGTCTGCCACGAATAGCGGGTTGGTGCCGGTTCCGGCAAGGGTGGTGACGTCGCCGAACGCAGGCGTAGCGTCGGGATAGAAATTCGTGCGGGAATTCGGGAAAGCGTAGATGCTATTGGGAATCAGATTGCCGTCGATCTCGACCTTCGTAATCTGCACCCCCGTCACGCCTTTCGTGCGCGCGAAAGCGAAGCGGATCTTCGCGACGGCACGTTCGAGCTCGATGACGCCAAGCTGACTCTTGAAGAGTTCGTTGGTAAGCGGGGCTCCCGTGCCGTTATAGGCGTCTTGCAGGAACTGGAGGCTTACGCCGTTCCCGTCATCACCCATGTAAATCGTCGATATCGGAAGTCCTTTTGCAGGAACTGCCGTCGTGGGGGTGGCGGTTCCAAAAGGAGCATTCGAAACGGTCGATGCGCCGAAGACCATGTCTCGAACGTCGGCCAGGGTCATCTGCGACGGTTTCGTCGTAAAGATGGACTGCCAGTTGGCGAGGATGTAGAAATCGACGCGGGGATCGGTTCCAAGGACGAATTCCTTGGGCATGGGCATCTGGATCTTATAGGAGTCATCCCAGTTCTTTTGCGTGGTATTTTCGAACGGGAGGTTGTCCGAGATGTTCTTATCCACATAGTTCAACGGCAGATCGGTATCTGCAGCGCCATGTGCGAAGGCCCATACCTGGACATCATATATCATGGATTCCGGGCTGATGCTTGCCACATCGCCTGTCTCGGCCTTGGTGGTCACCATGGACCCCGGGACTCGTATCCAGAAGGTCAGCGTGGGCTCTTCGGGTTGGGGTTTGAGCGAGTCGTCGAGCGGGTCCACGCATCCGCTCGTGGCGAGGGCCAGGAGGGCCGTTGCCATGATCGCTATGATCCTATATGTTATACGACGCATTCGGTTCTGTCGTTGTATTCGTTAATTCTCTTTCTTTGTCTTGCTGCAATTTGTCCGTTACAGCACGGGGTCGAAGGTTGCACCTTCTTTCCAGTTGAGGGTCACGTCGACGCCGACCACGGCATCGACCCAGCCCGGAGGCGTAGGCGGAGTCGGAGGATGGGGACCGTCCGGACCCGGATCAGGTTCCGGATTGATCGGCACCATGGGGCGGGACTTGAAGCTGCCGTCGGCATCCAACCAGCCTTTGATGATCATCAGGTGGCTTGCTGGAAGCGGCTCGCCGATGAACAACTGGCTCAGTGTCGTCGTGCCGTCCATCAGTTCCACGTACAGGTTGATCGCCCAGATGTACGGCGTTGTGCCGATGACGGCCGTGCCCACGTTCCTGCTCGGGAAGCCGACTGCACACAGCATGACCGGCGTCCGTTCCCACAGCTCCCAGTATTCGTCGTAGGCCCATACGTAAGAGGGGCCATTGCCCGATACTCTCTGGAGATACGGCTCCACATCCACCAGGTCAGCGGCCACGTGGATCTGGCGGTCCCAGAAATACGTGCTGTCGTTGATGCGGAAGCGATCGGCCAGGCCCTGGAAGTCAGCGCGGATGCTCCGGAACACGCACGAGTCCACGTTCAGGATCAACGCGGCAGCGTCGTTCGCCATGTACAGGTGCGCGTCGAAGTGCTGGCTCTCGTCCTTGCGGATCAGCATCCGCTTGCGGGCCGAAAAGATACCTGTGCGATGTGATTCTACGGTCGTCGCTGCAAGGGCGTCTTCTTTTAATTCGGCATTTTCCGCTTTTTCGTCATCCGACAGAATGACAGGGCCGTTTCCGGAAAGGTTTGCGACGCCAAGATGCTGGTAATCGGATGCTACCAAGCGGATGTCATATTCCCGCCTGCCGGCATCGATGATCTCGGTGATGCGTTCCGTCCGGTCGCCGGCCTGACGCAGGTTGTAGAACGAAAGGTCCACGTCGTGGGCCTTGTCTACGAAGATCCCTTTCAGGTAGTCTTCCAGTGCGAGACGGAGCGGCAGGTCTTTCTCCTTGCCAAGTTTCTGGTCCATCTCCTCGTCCTTATTCGTGATAAGGTCGAGCGAGTACGTCAGGGTGATCTCTTCCGGGCAGTCCACGCGGTCCTCGTCGATCAGGCCGCAGCCGCCCGGCAGGAGCATCGCTCCCGCCAGGCCGGCTATGGCCGCGATGACGGTCAGCGACCGTCTCCAAACCATTCCGAAAAAGTCTCTTTTCACGAGTGTGAAGATTGGGTTTGGTATAAAGATTTGATTAGAGTTCTACAGAGAGCGGAGCACCAGCCTTCCAGCTGAGGTCGACAGAGAGACCAAAGTACATCTCAATTGGACGCAGGTCAGGAATGGTAGCATAAGCGTGCTTCAGGGCATTCGGACCCAGAGTGGCGGTGATTTCCGTAACGAAATCCTGAATAAAGATACGAGGGGTAACTGCCATAGTGTTATCATTTGCCAACGGCGGAATACGATATCCCTTTGTTGCCATATCGCTGAGTGCAGAAATGGTTGTACCACTAGGCAACTGTAACTTGCCGGTCAGATAGAACTTGCCACCGTCGTAAATGACATTGTCCTTGCCATAGAAATCCATGCCGGTGTGGTTCTCAAGTTCAAGGGCGAAATAAACCACATCCTGGGTACCACCAGACGAATAATTATCAAAGACCGGGACATAATAAGCTTTGCTAGCATCAAGTTTACCAGTGTAATCAAACACATGGTCATAGATAACACCTGTTTTGTTGTTCTCTACAGAGGCAGGGAGGAAGTTCCATGCAACTCGCTTCGGCTGGCCGCCAATCAAAATACCGGTAACCGTAAAATAGCTGTTAGTGCCATCGATGGTGATCTTGTTGTCAGAGAGTGCCGGAACAAGCGCCTTACGGTTATCCAAGAAAATATTATTACCTTCCGAATGTCCGCTCTCGCCCATCTTAACGATGAACTTAGCCAGTGCGGTACCATAAAGGACATTGTTCTTAAGCGCTACAGCGCGGGTGTCTTTGGTAACCGCTTTGTAGGTCGCCCAGTCAAGCCAGTTACCGGTAGCACCACCCTGAGTCGTAACTTTCCACATGTTATCGTTGTCCCAATTTGCCACGCCGTTCGGATAATAATTCTCATCATCTTCCACACCTTCCGTATTCGAAACACGAATCGGTGAATCAGCCCAATAGCAAATTTCGGCGGGATACATAATGTTCTTGACATCGATGGCATTCACAACAACCTGGTCCGAGTTCGAGTTATCGTCAGCGATGGTGTTGCTCGGGTTAATCCAAGCAAACTTATCAGGAACAGAGGGATCGGTAGAGCTAGCTTCAGTCCAACTGCACTTTACCTGTGCTACGCCAACGGGGAGACCAAGATCCTCAAAGGGGAATTTTTTCAATGCATCCGTTTTATAAGAAAGAACGCCGGCGTCAGTAGCATCGAAATTACCGAGAATTGCAGCCTTGATTTTGCCAGCCAGAGTAGTGCCAGTCTCATCCGCGCTTTTGACAATCTTGTAGAGATCCTGCATGGTGCGCAGCACAGCGGGACCGGAAGCTTGACGAAGAGTCTCGTTCGTAGTAAAATAGTTCTTAAATGCAGTGGCAAGCGTAACATCATCCGTAGTACTCCACTCGCTAATGAGAGACGAGAATGAATTTAAAATGCCAAGGATGGTAGCAGCGCTACCAGAAGAAAAGTCAGCATTTGCTTGAATTGCTTCCAACTCGAAGAAAGTCGTGGACTTTTTAGGAGTAACCTGGTACGTGGTCTTATTGTTCGAACCCTCTTTTGCTTTTGCCTTGGCATAGAAAACCATATTATCTACACCAACGGGCATATTCATTTTGTAGACTCGACGGGAGTCAGATGCATCGATGGCACTCGCAACATTATAATTATCATCGCCATAAATCGGCCCAGTTATTGTGCCGGTAGGAGTCAAATCACCAAGATTATACTGGTACGGAGCGGGAAGATAATCTTCTGAGGTATAGCCTTTGGACATGTATAACACCATCCCTTCCATACCGCGGAACGAGTTATCTGCAGTTGCCTGAACTTCGTCAGCAGTAGCTTTTGTCGCAGCAGACGTTGCGATGTTGAAAACAAAGGTTGTTTTCACCTCGCCGCGTTCAGGATTGTAGTTCGGATTGTCGGACGAGATCTGCTCAACACAAGCAGATGCCAGTCCCAGAAGAGCAATCGTGCTCAGAAAAAAGAAGAATTTCTTCATGGTTGTTGAAAGTTTGATATTGTTATATTGTTTTTTCTCTTTTTTACGGGATAGTCACCCTCTGGACTTACCGGGGGGTGACTAAATGGGATAGATCATATGTTTATAGATTAACTCACAGTATTCTAGTTGGTTACAGGGACGGAGTAGTTCTTGCCGAAGTATTCGACGTACATGAAGAGGCCGACGTCAGTGACGGTTGCGTACTTGATGTGGTCACGGACATCCTTGAAGTAGATGTTCACGATACCGTCGGTGGGATAAGCCTTCAGGCTGTAGGTGTACCAGAAGTCCCAGAAGTTGCCGCCTTGCTGGAAGTACCAGCGCGTCATATCTGACGCGGCCGTCGAGGACACAGGGCTATTATAGCCGGGTTCGAAGTTCGCCGCTGAAACCAATCCGGACGTGCTCTCGACGCTGACACCGAAGAGTCCGTAGTTGGTCGTGCCCTGGGTGATGCCATAGGCATTCAGCGTATTGGTCGTGAACTTCACGTCGATCGGATAGAGGCTCTCAGGGTAGATGAGCTCTGTAGGATCGGGGGTACCGTCCTCCAGGAACTGGGTATGTTCCATCGGCGGGAGCTGGAAGCTCAGTACGTAATCGTCACCCGCCTTCTTCAGCGTAGGATAGAGCTTGTAGCGGAACTGGTCGATGACATAGACGTGGATATAACGGGTAAGGCCGGAAGCCTTATGTTTCACCACGATCCATTCATCCTGCAGATTTTGCGTAAGCTGTCCTGTCAAAACCGTTGCCGTAATTGTAAACTGCTTGGTAATAGGGTTATACGTAACAGGCAAATCGGTTGAGCAGAAGGTCTGGGATTTTTCCCATTTAACCTCAAAATCCGCAGGGTCGGTTGAACCGGCCATGCTCAAGTCGTTGGTCATACGGAACACGAAATCCATCGTATGCTCACCTTCCATGTTGAGAACCTTGGAGGTTCCTTCATTGGGAAGCTTGATCTGCAGGGCATAAGTGTCATTGTTGATGTCCGGGATGGTACGATCCACCTCAACATCGGCATTGACGAACTCATTGCCTTCGATCGCATCCTTGAGCGTCGGATAAAAAGCGACATCCGGGCTCAGCTTGGAGCATTTGATGTAATAGGTGTTGTTGCGGACGATATCGTACTTCTCCTGTTCATCGTTGCTGAGTCGAAGCACATGATACACTGTCTTGGGCGAGCCACTAACCGTATAGGTAACTCTCACGATAACCCGGATATCGTCGATATCGGCGTTGTCGTCATCGAAAAGGAACTGCGGCTGGGATGTATATGTACCTGTGCTTTGATAGGCAACGTCAAAGTTGTCCTCGTCGTTTTCGGTCGCAGAAATCCAGAGGCTATAGCGACCACTCGTCGTATATTCGTGAATACCCGCCTTGGCAATCAATTCAGATGTATGTCCTTCTTTGGGAGAGTTGCCATAATAACCATCGTTGGTCCACATATCCTCTGCCGGCGCCAGATAGCCGCGCTCGCGACCATTGTGGATGAGCCATTCTATCTTGGTCACAGGATATTCCGCACCGGTGGGATCATACGAAAGCTCCACCCTTGCGCGGTCACGAATCAAATAAACGGTGTTCTTGGTTCCCGCCGTGGGGTTCAGCCAGGCAATCATCGCACTGGCGTTGTCCTCCCCATGGAAGCCCCAGAAGCAAATCTCCTGATGATTCTCATCGTTCCAGATTGTGGACAGCTCGGCGGAATTCATGACGACCGTTTCAGCCGTAAGTGCGTTGTGACTAAGCGGGTTGTCGAGTTTCCGGTTCGCAATGAAGTGGATACGGGCCGTATTCTCCGGAACGGAGCCTATGATGACACCTGTGTCGAAGAAGGTTCCGGAAGCGCCATTGCTTGTGACATCCGCATCACGGAGACCCAGGAACTGGCCGTTGGCATCGAAGCAAACCATCTGCATCGTACGCACGACATTCTCGGTACCGCTCACCTTGCTTTTTGTCGGAATGGCCTTGTCAGCCATGCTGAAGGTTAACCGCACAGGAACCTCGCCGGCCTTAGGACCCTCCGGGACAAGCATTTCATTGCAGGCAGATAGGCCGAGGACCAGACTCACTATGAATAATATTCTCGAAAAGTATTTCATATTCTTAACTTATTCATATTGATTAGCGATACTTTTCCTGAATCTTGTCGAAGCCGTTCAAGGCTTCAACTTCTTCCGCCGAGAGGTCACGGACACAACGGAGGAAATTACCCTCGGTATTTGACGCACGAGTCAGAATCAACTCGCCGGAGAGGCTCCAATAGTATCGACCCGTAAGCACAGGGGTAAGGACTTGATATTGACCAGGGATTGTTACTCCACCGATATTACCATACTGATAACCCGTAATCACCCTGATTTCAGCAGGAGTCGGCAAGCGCCATCCTGTATAACGAGTTCCGTCAGGGGTTATTTCCATATAGCGGCTGCAATGGGTTGCAGCGTTTCTTGCAGCATTATTTCCAGTGAACTGAGTAACAGCACCAAGCTGTGAAGCAATCATAAATGCTGGCGATACCACATCATCCTGAGACTGGTGGGTCGTCGAATTGACATAGGGTCTGCCAAGCACATAGTCATCGCTCGTCGAAGAAATCTGGATGACATACATATGATTGTTCGTCAATTCTACGTCGTCGCCTTGCTCGGTTCTATAAGTATTACTCCCATAACCACCAACACGGTTATCATTTATATAATAAATATGCCCGCTATTATAAACTTTGGCGTAGAATCTACTATTGTTGTTATTCGTATAGCTGTATTGGAATGTACGCTGACCCGTATGGCTTGCCGCATCCGGAGCATCCCAATCCACCCAATTACCGGTACTGGGGATTGGTAATTCTAAGATATATTCGGTGTAATTGTAGGTGTGGGTATATCTAGCTCTATAGCGGACTTGATAGATATAATAAGTGAAACTACCATAATTACGCGTGTAATAGTCATTATCATTCCACCAGTTCGCCACTGCTGATGGATTCTCACCCCAATAATACCATCCGTCTGAAAGGATTGCATTGGCCTGACTATTGGCATTTCGGCGATTATCATTAGATGTTAACGCCTCTGCAAACGCTTGCCTGGTTACTGTCTGCGGCCCTTCCATCGCATATCCAGCTTCTGACGAGTGGGCAGTGTACGTAGCATAATTAATTACTTCCCTCTCTGTCAATTCTTGCGAAGAGTACGAAATACCATACTGCGTTGCCAGCGCCTGGGCTTCAGCCAAATCGGTCGTTCTGTAGATTGTCGTCGAAGAACTAGAGTTGGGGTCATGATAAGATGACCAGCTACCTAATATACCCTGGATATTATCGGTCGGGAAGTGGCGGATAATAATATCCTGATACATCGTTTCTTTGCCACTGTCGTCGAACGTTTCTTCCTCGTCAAGATAGACACGAAGGCGGATATATTTGATACCCTTATTGCTAAGTGCCTTCGACGTTACAGTCACGGTACCCTTCGAGCCGCTGGTGCCTTCTGTGCTCTGGGTGATAGTAACCCCCATATTGGGCCATGGATCCTGATTGCTGTCACCATAACTCGTGGTAAATTCTCCGTCAGCATCATAGAACCACGCCCTGACGGCATTTGCGTCACCTTTGGCCACAACGCCGGTCTGATTACCATCAGCATCGTAAGTGAAGAGTTTCCAATTCACCTTGGTACCCGTCGCCTTGGAGTAATGCAGGATAATGCTCTGGTCGCCGTCGCCGCGGAGGGTGTAGACCTTCGGGTTGACGTTGAAGTAGTAGTGCTGGACGGACTGGACGTTGTTTTCGATGACGTCGCTGTTGCTCTGGTCGTTCCAGGGGAGAACAGCATAATTGATGTCTTCGGTCACAATGGGATCTACCTGCGTGGCGCTACCCTTGGTGGCGATGGTTGCGGTAACGGCGTAGATGTGGTTACGCTCGATCTCCGTAACCGGATTCTTATCCTCATCCTGATACGGGACAAGCGGGATACGATAGTAGTGGTAGTTGGTTTTTTCGTTCTCGATGAATCCGATCGAGATGACCAGCGAAGGAGCATCGGTGGCGTATTTAGCCGCGTCCCACTTGTTCGGATAGGAGTAAGTCGTAATGGTGAAAGCCTTGCCCCCCTCGCAGGACTGGTTGTGGAAGATGTTGAAACCACTGTTACGGCCTTGGATGCCGGCGTCCAGTGTTGCAGGAGCAAAGACGGGAGCGTCGAATGCGAAGTTGTAGAACTTCCAGGCAGGGGAACCGGTGATGGAGGCGCCCTCTGCTTCGAGGCTTGTCAGGAAATCCGCATCGAACTTCACGTTCACCACGAACTTGGCGGCTGCACGGTTGAGGGTCACATTGAACACCTGGTCGCGTGTCGTCTGATCCGGCGTCCAGTTCTCGATGACGCCATCCATCATGAATTCCTTTGCCTTCGTGAGGGCGCGGCCACTACCCGGATTGGCATCGTAAAGCTTGAAGATATTGCCTGAGGTTGTGTCCGTGCCCCAGCCAATGTTGCCATCATCGTCGAGAACCGCAATACCCTCAGCGACTTCATCGACCATCAACCGCTTCAGGGCGGTAACGCCAAATGTCGCAAGGTTTTTTTCTCCCTTGGTCTGCGAGTTGTTGGCGGCCACGTAGATATTGTACTTTTCGCCATACTCGAGGCCCTCGTTCTGCCAATGCTCCGCAAGCAGGTTGTTGACTTGCTCCTGGATAGGCGCATCGGTCGTTCCGACAAGGTGGTATTGCTTCATGAACTTACCTTCGTCACCGACATGCTCCACGAAGACGTCCAGCGTGTTGAGATCCTTTTCTTTCAACTCAGCAGCAGAGGGTGTCGTCGCGCGCGTGACGATGGTGGCTTCAGAGACCGTGCCGTTCAGGGCCAGCTTACCATCGGCGCCGAATCCACCGTTGGGATCCGGGTGAACCGGGAGGCAGGCCGACACAGTCCCCAACAACGCCAGTGCCACGAATGTACGAACAAGATTTATTCTTTTCATCATCAATTCTTTAGATTTGGACTGGCGTGGGAACCAGCGGATTGTTGTAGTCCTTGTAATACATTCTCAACTTGTCGGGCTTTCCTGCGTCATAGATGATCTTATATTCATCGGCGGGGAAGTAGTAGGCCCAGATTTCGGAGCTGTCGTCGGAATAACCCGGGAGGGAACTGTAGTTGAAGGTAACTTTCTGCGGTCCGGTTACGGGGTCGTTGTAGATGAGCGTGACCTTAGCCTCGCGGTTAGAGGGCGTGACATCTACCTTCGGAACAATGTAGAAGTAGGTGTACACATCGTCGCCGGCATCGATGTTCAAAACGCCGTTCACGCTAGCCTCGTAATCGGTCACGACGCCAACATTATCCTTATTGACTCGTATGAGCTCGAAGTCCGGGTTGTCAACCTTGAGATTGAACGAACCGACACCGGTTGTCAAGAGCTGGATCTGCGGGGAACGAAGCGGACGGCCAATGATAGGTTCTACATCCGTCTCCTCGGTCACCCTGCCTGACGACACAACCATGTGGCTGGTAGCCCATTTCGTGTAATCGGTATAATCACCGTCCAAGTCGTAACGATACAGCCAAGAGTCAAACAGACGCATGTTGGTGTTCAGCTTCAGGGTGTACTCGAGCGGCGTTGCATCATCCCAGTCAGCGACCGTCGGATTGACGTAAAGATTGCCGTCAACCTCGAAGTACGCATACACCGTCCAGAAGTGGTTGCGACGGAAGTTGTTGTAACCGTTGTCGAGGTTGCCCATCGTGAAGGTTCCCTGGTATTCCGGCGCATCGTCATCTCTGGAAAGCTTGTAGTACACAGTGCCACTGATGGCCTTGTCGGTTTCGCGAAGGTAGGTCACCACTTCCGTTGCCTTGGAGGCATCGATGGAGTCACGCAGGAAGTTGTTGTATCCCTGGGCCGTCTGCGCATAGCCAGTAGGCTTGTTCTCTTCAAACCAGGCGCTGGTAAGGACTTCCGGATCTTTCATCTGGCCGATGCCAGAGGCTTCCAGTAACGGGGCTGTCCCGGAACCTTTCAGTTCGAGAGCGGCACCGTAGGTGGCCGGCTCCGGGAGGATCGGGGTTTCCTTTTCGAATACCCAGTTCTGGAAGGGGATCAGTTGCTCGTTTACAACGATTTTGGTGATCGAGACGCCCTCCACGCCCTCCGGGCGGGAGATCACGAAGCGCAACTTCGAAACGGTACGCTTGAGTTCGATGACCTTGAGATTATCCTTGAACAGCTGCTGTGTGGGCTTCGTGCCTGCCTCGTAAGCCTCTTTCAGGAATTTCAGGCTCACGCCTTTTCCATCTTCGCCTTTATATACCGTGGAGATGGGAAGACCTGTTCCCGGAACGGCTTTCGTCGGGTTTTCTACTCCAAATCTGTTCACTCCATTATCGTACACCATGTCGCGCACCTGTTTAAGCGTAGTTTGCGACGCAGGCTTGGTTCCAAAGATCGATTTCCAGTTGGCGAGGACATAAAAGTCGATACGGGGGTCACTATCCTTCAGGAAATCCTCGGGAATAGGCATCGACATTTCGTAGCAGTCGTCCCAACTTCTGGGAGTCGTGCCAGCATGTTTCCAATCGATGTTGGAAACAGTAGCTGTGCTCAAAGGCGCCCCGTCGTCGCCCGCACCATGGCGGAACGCCCATACCTGCACGTCTTTAAGCGTTGATTCAGGGCTTAGACTGGCCACGTCGCCCGGAAGGCCCTTGGTGACCGGTTGCTGCATGCTGCCCGGGACATAGATCCAGAAGGACACACTCGGTCCTTCGGGCCGCAGCGAGGGATCGAGCGGTTCAACGCAGCTGCCGACCCCCAAAGTCAGCAGCGCAAACGCCGCGATCGCCAAGATATGATGTATTGTTCGACTCACTACGAATCTGTTTGTTGTCGTTGAAAACTAATACTAACCGTTGCTGTCGATGTTATATCGACGGCGTGAATATCGGACCACCCTGCCAGTTGAGCGTCACGCTGACACCCACCACGGCGTCGACCCAACCCGGAGGCGTAGGAGGCGTCGGGGGATTCGGTCCGTCAGGACCGGGTGTCGGCTCCGGATTGACCGGCACCGAGGGACGCGACTTGAAACTTCCGTCCGCATCCAGCCACCCCTTGATGATCATCAGGTGGCTCGCCGGGAGCGGCTCACCGATGAAGATCTGGCTCAAGGTGGTCCGGCCGTCCATCATCGTGACGTACAGGTTGATGGCCCAGATATACGGCGTCGTGCCGATCACGGCCGTGCCCACGTTCCTGCTCGGAAAGCCGACTGCACACAACATGACCGGCGTCCGTTCCCACAGCTCCCAGTAGTCGTCGTAGGCCCAGATGTACGAAGGGCCATTGCCCGATACTCTCGGGAGGTACGGTTCGACATCAACCCGGTCGGCGGCCACGGCAATCTGGCGGTCCCAGAAGTACGTGCTGTCGTTCAGCCGGAAGCGGTCGGCCAGGCCCTGGAAGTCAGCGCGGATGCTCTGGAATACGCACGAGTCCACATTCAGGATCAACGCGGCGGCGTCGTTCGCCATGTACAGGTGTGCGTCGAAGTGCTGGCTCTCGTCCTTGCGGATCAGCATCCGCTTGCGGGCCGAGAAGATACCTGTGCGATGTGATTCTACGGTCGTTGCTGCAAGGGCGTCTTCCTTTAATTCGGCATTCTCCGCTTTTTCGTCATCCGACAGAATGACAGGGCCGTTTCCGGAAAGGTTTGCGACGCCAAGATGCTGGTAATCGGATGCTACCAGGCGGATGTCATATTCCCGCCTGCCGGCATCGATGATCTCGGTGATG
>JAEEGI010009839.1_pt1 | contig 20853 bp, 26 predicted proteins | sample 8958751 | NCBI WGS metagenome assembly JAEEGI01 (sample SAMN16246545, study PRJNA631951) | gut metagenome | biome: gut microbiome; feature: rumen; material: KS-attached | host: Bos | place: Iran: Karaj | collected 2018-10 | reverse complement strand
CGGTCCGCCCTGATTGTCGAAGGTCTTATAAAGGATATCGTCGTCGTTGATCTCCAGAACCTTCGCTTCGATGGAACGTCCGTCGATCGTGTGGATGATGTCTTGGGCGAAAGCATTACCGCACAGGCCCGACAACACACAAATAAGAATCAATTTTGCTTTCATTGGTGCTATTGCTTTTCTTGTAATTATGCAATAAGCGTGCCCACAGGGCCGTAGAATGGCGTTTTCAGCATAACAGGAATGCTAAGTTCGTATGAATAAATACACTGTATGAAAAATCCTCGTCCTTTTCCGGGACGAGGATTTGGGAAAGTGCCAAGGACGCCATAGGATTGCTGGCGATTATTAGGTATCTTTGATTCCGAGAGAAAAAAACGTGTACTTTTTTGTCAGGGTGCAACATTTATACGTTTTCCCCGGTCTAACAGGTGTTGAAACCTTTAATGCTTTTTTAACATGGACTTCGCTTTCCGTTTATTCAGTTTTCTAAAAGCACTGATTCCTGCTGCAGTTATCCTGCTGCCCATCATGTTCTACTATCTCTACCGCAGGAACCTCCTGAGGACGAAGAAGGAGATCCTGCTCAAGGAGATCGAGCAAGGCAGCATCGTCGATCCTGAGATGCTCGCCAAGTCCCTGACGAATCCGATTACAGAGGAGCAACGGCTTCAGAGCAGCCTTCGTATCGGTATCATCTTCAGCCTTGCCGGAGTAGTCATTACCGTCGCCACCTTCGTTTTCTACTCGTATCTGCGAGGTGTCTATGCCACGCGTGCCAATGGGTCGACATTTAATATGGATGACTTGGTTCCCATTACGCTGGTAGTAACCCTGGTGTTGGTCGTTGCAGCCATCGTGCTCGGTGTCGGAATTGCTTACCTGGTATCCTATTTCAATCAAAAGAAGAAGATGAACAAGACGGCGTAACCGCCGATGACCCGGGAGCAATTCATAGCCGAAATCTACACCTTGCAGGAGCCCCTCAGAAGGTTCCTGCTTGGCATGTGCCATGGGGACGTCTTCACCGCCGATGACATCGCCCAGGAAACACTCCTGAAAGCGTACCTGCATTACGGCACATTCCAGGGGCGTTCAACCTTCAGTACATGGCTGTTCCGTATCGGATACGGCTGCTTCTGCGACCATATCGGCAAAAGAATCCTTGATACCGAATCCATAACCGAGAGGGAGAACAGCATCCCGGCAGATGATGAATATGGGAAAGACTATAATGAGCTATATGCAGCGATCGATGGATTGACATCATCTGAGAAGGCGACGGTCCTTCTGTTCTACATAGAAGACTATTCCACGAAAGAGATTGCCGAGATACTTGGAATGGCATCCGTGACCGTTCGTTCACACTTGCACAGAGCCCGGAGACATCTGAGGAAAATACTTGAACAAAATGGTGAAAGATAAGGACATAAAGCAGTTCATGCTTCGGCATAAGCCGGAGGTCAATAATAGCGGGCCTTTCATGAAAGAGGTCGTTCGCCAGATCAACTCTATGCCCATTCCGGCAGCTATGAACCCTGAACGACAGAAAGAGGACTGCATCCGTCTCGTACTCGAAGTATCCCGCAGGGACCTGAGGGCTGTCCGACTGGCAGTCAGTGTAATCGTGGTCGTCGCCATCCTTTCCGCCATCACGATGGCCATGATTCCGTCAGACTTGATCCCTTCATTTCCGCCATATTTATTCCAGTTCAAATAAGGGCTATCAGAGCTATCTGCCTGGATTATTTGTATATGTAGCTATCCTCTAAAGGTGAGGTAAGGTTGGAATTCCTTGTCCCACCTTCGAAGGATACCTACATATAAAATTATCTCAACCTAAGATTTCGGAAAGCCATCTTTTCACTCAATACCTCACCGAAATGCCTATTTGCATAGAATTATATAGCGGCACCTGCCCCAAGTTCTTTCCGATTACCGGATTATACCCCACGCTCACGCCAATATCCTGATACCATACTCCAGCCTTGAAACCCAAACGGAAACCATTATTGGTGTTCAAATTTTCCTGCCGCTTGATTCCGGAAATGCCTTGGATGGAATACTCATTCCTTAAACTGGTTGTTCCGAAGGCGGGGATGACGAAAGCGCCTGCCTTCCAGTCTCCGAATTCTCTGATATAGCCAATCTGCAGACCAACGTGGTTATCCGAATAGGTGGACTTGGCATTATCCCATATAGCGGGAGTAGTAACAATACTGCCGTCATCCCCAAAGGAGTATCCATTTTGAAGGCGATTCACGTTCACACCTCCGAGAAGGCCTGCAGAGAATACATTTCCATCCCTCCAAGGTCGATACCTCAGGGCGATAATGGACAAATCGCCATACCACCCTGAAGGCTTCAGTTGTCCGGGAACGCCCATCAGATAATTGAATCCACCGGAAATCTCATCAAATGTCACGATAGACCAGGTGGGTTTGAAATCCCGCTTGGTAATCCCAAAAATGGGAACTTCAAAGTTCAATTTCCTCCCCACTACCGTGGAGGTGGTATCCGGAGCCTGTGCATAAGCCTCCATTGCGATAAGGCCGGCTACAAGAATCAAAACAACTTTCTTTATCATGTCGTAAACTATTGTTTGTCAAACATATTCCTTAAATCTTCCAACGTGGCTGCCCCTTCCAGATAAAGGAGTGTAACCTTCCACTCATCACCGACTTTCCGGGCTTGATAGCAAAGGTAGCGGTTCATCTTACCGCTTGATGCCGGCTGCACAAGCGCATAGGTCAGAAGATCACCGACCTTCTCCGTCTCCTTGACGTCAGCCTTTTCAGCATCGGCTTCTACCAAAACAGCAACCTGCCGGGTCAATGCTTCATCAACCTGGAAACTGACGCCCCGGTAAAAATCCAGCTTATAAGCCGCCATGCTGCTGCCGCGGACCTCCGTTACCACCATTTGTTTGCCGGGGACTACCTTCCCCTGGAATACCGGATAGCAACTGAGATCCCGCTGGGCCGATGCCGAAACCGCCAGCAGCAGGAGAGCCATCAGGGTAATAACTATCTTTTTCATCGCTTAAACATTTCAATAAGGTTTGCTTCCGCAGGAGTTTCCCCGCCAAAGAAATCGGCCAGAGAGGCATCCACCGTTGCCATAATCATCTCCCTGTCAGAAGATTCTTCTCCGTAGGCATATCGCACCCACTCATCGGGAGAGGGTACACTATCCTGCTTACCAAGGTTAAGGCCGATGGCTACAACCGCAACAATACTGGCAGCAACAGCCGCAAAGGAATACATCCAAACTTTCCTGGTCTTCCGCGCTTTCTTTTCCCTGCCGATGGACAGATACCCAAGTACACCGCGGATTTCCTCAAAGTCAGGATCATCCGTCCCGGCAGCATACAGGGCAAGTCTCCGCTCCTCATCAGGAGTGGTCTCAGCGTCCCAGTAGCGCTGCATAAGGGTTTTATATGTCTCTTTCTCTGTCATCTTTCAAGGCATCTCTAAGTGTTTTTCGTGCGCGGGAGAGTTGCATCCTCACTGCGGCTGGTTCCATCCCAAGCTCTTTAGCTATGTCTTCCAACGTTCGCCCTCCATATTCTTTCTCCTCAAGTATATATCGTTGTGTCGTGGTTAATTCCGTTTCTATTTTTTGATGCAATTGTTCATAAGCAGTTTCTTTCTCTTCTGAGTCTGAATGGTCATCGGTCAGATCATTTTCCAGGGGCAAAGGTCTTTTTCGTCGACGCTCATTCAGGCTGGCATTCCGGACGGTTCTGGCGAGTAGCGCATCGGCCTCTTTCTCAGACTGCAATAGATACTGACGCTGCCAGAGACGGACAAAACTGTCCTGCAGGACATCTTCAGCATCCGCCGCATCTGGCAGCATCCTCCCGGAAACCACCTTCAGCTTCTGCCGAAGACGTATGAACGCATCAGTCAAGTAATCCATCGCCGCCCAAATGAGCATTTATCGTGCCGCTCTACTATTATAACACATTGACTCCCGAAGTGTAACACAAAACAGCGATTTATAGTTCTATCCATTCCAAATCATCAGGGACAAAAACACGCCCGTGAAAGACTGATTCTGCTTCTGCGGTATATCTCTCGCGGCGCGATTCCAGCGTCTTGTCCTCGGTGTGATAAAGAATCAGGTTCTTCACCTTAAGCTCCTCTGCAAGCCGAGCGGCATCCAGTACCGTACTGTGATTCTTTTCGTAAGGCTGGAAGCGCTCCCTGTCCTCATACAGGCAAAATGCCTCGCTCAGAAGCCAGTCGGCCCCTTCCACATATTCCCGGCAAAGAGGGCTATAGGGCTCATCGCCCAGGCAGCATATGCTTTGGCCGTTCGGCAATAGTGCCGTGAAACCGAACTGGATTTCCTTTTCGGAATGGATATCGCAGACCCCTCTAAATTGCAAAGGGTCTGTTGGAACAACAAGAGAATAGCATTGACACTCAATAACTTATAAAAATGCCATCCGCAGACCCATTGGGACGGGAAGAACCATGCTACAGCTTCTCCGGGATTTGATCCGCAAACCAACGAATGTATCCTCTCAAAGCTTTCCGCATAGACCCATTCATCCCATCATTCCAGTCGAACCAATCATCTATTCGCCACGACTCGTTTTCATAGACCAGATACATCGTGAATCGAAGGTTAACAGGCTCATATGGCGATCTCTCAGGGATGCGTATGGTAATGTCCACATTGGTCTTCCCATCCTGCACAATCCCAACTTTATAACGGATGGTATGCCCTTGAAAACTTAAAGGAGAATCTCCATTCCCAGCATACCAATAGGCCAGGAATTCCCCAGAGCCTATATAGCCGGGATCCTTTTCAATTTCCCAATCATTGATAGCAAAGGCAATCTTGAGAAGCGTATAGAAATCGACAGAAAAGGCTTTTGCGTCCACTTCAGATATGTCTCGGTGGTCAGGCAGTTGCTGAAAAGCCCACTTGCACCATTCCTGCGAAGGTGGCGTCGGTTCCTGCCCATGGGCGACAAAGGCAGAAAGGAAGCAAATCAATAAGATTGTGGCCTTATTCATAGGCTGTTTTTTTTCGATGGCCTCGAGAGTTATGCCAATGATTTCCACAAATTTCGAGCCGATTTATCGAACGCAATTTACGCATTCCCCATGAAAACTCAATAAAGCTCCGGTAACAAATACGATGCTGCCGGAGCTTGTTTATGCCGATAAATTGGACTTTTCCTTAGTATTCCAGCCTCTTTATAGAACTGGAAACGGCCGATGTCTTGTTGGAATTCAGTTTGCCAAAGTTGAAGGAGATTCCAAAAAGGATCGTGCGTCCCATGACATTCCGGTAGGAATCTTCCACATATTCGGAGGCAATAGTACGAGCCAGGCTACGTTCCTGATTGAGAAGGTCGTTGCACTTCAGACTCAGCGTGACTGATTTGATGGTCTTACTGACCGACATATTCCAACATAATTCTGGCATCCCATAGCCGGGAGTATATCCGCGAAAAATACGATGTCGAGCATCAGTCCCGATTTCCCAGTCATTGTCGAGTTGGAAGAGAAGGTCGACACTGTAGTTGTATTCCCATATATTCATATTGGTGGCAGGGTTTAGGGAATAGGTCGCCCGTCCGTTCATCAGATTGAAATCTACCTTTCCGGTAAAGAAATCCTTGTTGTATTTGAGATCTACGCCGAAGCCCCAATCGATGGAGGTCGTCCGGCTTTCGGCAAAGCCGCTCTGCCCGCTGTAGAAGTGGTCGCCGGATTCGTTTCCCCAGAATCCATCCATGAAGGTCTTGTAGTCGAAGCCTGTCAAATCCAGTCCCTGCTGCAGGGTTTGGGCCTGATAACCATAACGGTTGTTAAGGTTTGCCATGGCGGCCACGGTCAGTGTGAAATTCTTCATCTTGCCGAAAGGCTGATTGAGCATACCCGAAACCATGGCGGTGGTGCCCGGTTTCCTGGCATTCACGGGAACTGCATATCGGGCACCGGTGTTGTCAAACCAACTGGCGTAAACCGTCCCATTGGTCTCCAATTCTGCCGTAGCATACAGAGTCAGGAATGTATAGGTGGTGTAATTCACCATGTTGTAATAAGCCGAAATACTATTTCCTATGCCTGACTTAAGATAAGTGTTGCCGACAGTAATCTGCACCGGATTGGAGATGTCCGGGACCGGAATCATCTGCCTGCCGGAAACCGGGCTGGTGTAACTGGAAAACGAAAGGCTCAAATCGTGGCCATCCTTGGAATAGGAATACATGGCAATCGGTGACAGACGGAAACGCCAGTATCCTTTGCCGATTACCGTATTGATCCCAAGCATGGTTGCGTCCATCAAGTCATTGTATGCGGCAGCCGTGATACCGAACTTAACGGTGCTGGTATCATTACTGAACTGAGTCAGCAGGCTTGCTCCTTCCTGCAGAAAACGATGGTTAGTCTTGTTGGTAAAATAGTCATTGGCACTACCATCTGCATTGAAAGCGCCGCGGTCGCTGAGGTTGGATTGGTAGATGTTGGAGATGGTGGCTTCTAAACCCCAACGCGGGCTCAGAGGCTCATAGTAAAAGACTTCTCCATCCAAGTCCAGTTTCTTTCCCAGGATGCCGTAGTTGAGGGTTTGCAGGGAATTCTCTAGTTTGTTTCCATTGGAGGCTCCGGCGCTGTAGTCCAGGTTGAAACCGACTCTTCTCCCCGCTTTCCCGAGCTGCGTACCCGTGAGCCCGAAGGTTCCACTGGAAAGGAACTGCTTGTTGTCCGAAAGAGAGGATGCCGACGACGTATTGAAAGGCGAAGCCGTACCGGCATAATAAGTATCCGAAAAGTTGGTGGAACTGACGCTGCTCTTGCGGAAATAGAATCTTGGGGTGAAGTCTACCAGCAAACTACCTTGTTGCTTAGACAATTCAATATTGACAAGGAACTGATCCTCCTTTCCGAAGGCATCCGTTCCGCCTTCCGTGAGAAGGTCATCACCCCCAGTAACAAAAGAAGTTCGGGATGTCCGTTTCCTATCGTCCTTGGTGACATGCCTGTAGTTTGCCGAGATGGTGGTCTCGAAGTTCTTGATTCGGTTTGTATTGTAGTTGACTCCACCCTTGATAGCGGTGGTAAGTCCTCCGAGGTCGGTATAATCATCTTCTGGCAAGCCGCTAATGTTCGTTGACCCGGCACTTGACCCGGGTGTCTCGATATTATAAGCATTGCCGATGAAGACCGCCTGGTCCTTTTTGCCGTAAATGGAGGCCATCGCACTACCGTCGTAAAGGAACTTGGTGCCTTGAGTGAAAGGGTTGCTCTCGTTGCCGCCAAGTGTGGCTCCTGCAGCCAGGCGGGCGTCTCCGAACCAGCCTTCCTGATACTCTTCTTTCAATTCAACGTCCATGACGGTTTCCTTAGCCAGTTCTGTGCTGATGCCGCCCATCTGCGTACTCTTGCTCTCCTGACGGGAAACCTTGATCCGTTCAACTATCTTGGCCGGGATATTCTTGAGCGCCATGGACGGGTCTCCAAAGAAGAATGTCTTGCCGCCGACGGTAATCCGGTCCACCTTCTCGCCATTTACCGTTGCTGTCCCGTCCTCATTTACTTGGATACCAGGCATCTTCTTCAGCAGGTCTTCCAGCATGGCATTTTCACCGACACGGAACGAAGAAGCGTTGTAGATGACCGTATCCTTCTGGATGGTGATGGGATTTCCTGCTGCCGTGATGGATGCGGCATCAATACTCTCCGTACTTTCCTCCATGCCGATGGTGCCGAGGTCCAGGTCCCAACCCGGTGCTTGGTAGATGTCGTAAACCTTCGTGAAGGTGTTGTAGCCCAACAATTCGGCATTCAACTCATATTTCCCGGATGCAACCTTATCCAGCACGACCTGCCCGTTTTCGCTAGACACGGAGAAATTGGTGATGGTCGTGTCGCCCTGCGGAATCAAGTACACGGTAACATAGGGAATCGGCTGCGACGACTTCGCATCCAGAACCATTGCCTTGACCCTGACGTTTTGGTATTGATACCGACGCGAACTGCTGCCCGTCTCCTGGGCATAGGAAATCACGGAAAGCGTGAAAAAGATGAGAGAAACAAGTATCTTTTTCATGAAAGAGTCTTAATATGAAGGGCTCATCAGTATTGACAAATTATGTGCCGAGAGAGTTTGATTATTCTGAATAGATATCCTCCACCATTTCAGCGCCTTCCGGGTCGGGCTGGTAGTCAAGAATGTCGCCCGCCAGGCACCCTCCTTGCCTTCATTTTCCGCCACCATCCCAAGCCACCAATCAGCATCCGCTTCAGTGTATGAGGAAGGTTCTATCAACGGCGTTGCACAGCACGATCAGTGATTCACGGTCATTATCAGACCAGGTATGAAGGGGGAAACAATCATCAATATTCAGGCGAATAAACGGGAATTTAATCGCCCTCAAAACCAGGACGAAGCAATCGTCAGCACGGCGAATAGGTTCTTGCTGAAGTGAAGCAGGACGCTCCACCAGAAGCCTAGATTCACTCTTGCGTATGTAAAGATGCAACCATCGGCCATGGGCTGTAGGATGGTGACCAACGCATAAGGAAGGACCAGCCAGTTCAGGACGCTAAACGCATTAAGGTGAAACAGGCCGAATCCGATCGCGGTGACCCACATGGCCGGTATAATGTATTTCTTCCGCCAGTTCTTCCACTGTTCATCGGTAGTGTATCGGCAGATGAGCCAGAAAATGAGACCTCCCGTGATGGCAAGGAGTAGCAGGATGTACCAGATCCGGCAATGGAACACATACCATGTTACTACGACCGGAAGGAGTCCAGCCCACAGCCCAACCGTACGGCGTTTGAATGACAACCCCAACCGGAACATCGATTCTTCGCAAAGAGGGGCGACGACCAGAACCCAAAGAATCGTTTGCCAGAAGGGCTGTTCCTTCCAAAAGAAAGGATCCGCACCATATTCGGTCAACTTCGTTGGAATAACCCCGTATGCCCCATAGATGAGCATGCAGATTACATATAGGACCTGACACCCAGCGTATAGGATAATAAGCCATATCAGCATGTTCGCGAAGATGCGTCCTTTCGACTGGGTATCGCGGTCATCCGGTCTGTTTAGTAAAAACCCCATCGTTGAATCTGCTGAATCTCGATTTATCGATCTAAATATAGCGATTATCTCCCAATAACTGAATACTGCTCAATTACTTTCTCTATCCGATAGAGTTTCCGCCCGTGAAAGGATTGGGGTGGATGGGGCTTTGTTTCAGAGATGGTGGAAGAGACCGATAAATTCGAATTTATTCAATTTGAATATCAGACTGTGTTAATTCAAAGATGAACCTTTCCGAGTGAAAATTCTTACGTAGATCCTCACCACTTTCATAAATGCAATGAGAGAGGTTAAATAACTCCTTAGAGGACGAAAAGCGTCCTTCGTATGTATAGCTTTTCACAAAGCTTCTTTCTTCGTCCTGTTTGAAATACAGATCGACCTTTCCGTCTTGTATGTTAGTGGCAAATGCTTCAATTACAATAGCTTCACTGTTTGCGAGATGTTTTGTTTCAGCAATCGTAAGAAAATGGTCTGGCTCAATGGTTTTGTTATATTCAGTCCAATGGCAATTCGTTTGGAGATTTGACTCTATAACAAGCACTTTATCTGTCTTGTTCCATATCATTAGGCTACCCGACCATTGTGGATCCGGGGCGCAACTGAAAAGAATCAAGGAAGCGGCCAGTATGTATAATCTTCTAATTGCGGACATCTCAATTCCGATTTGACTGATTCTCAAAACATTCAAATCTATTTGTCTTTCTTCGGAATCTTCGAACCCAGGACATAGAACCCCCCCCATCACAACAGCAACAATAAGACCGACTCCCAACCAAGCCAACGCATCTCTCCATGAGTCCAACTTCCCACCTATCAACATAATGAGAGGATAACCGATGATGAACCCAAGGCTGGAACCAGAAATAGCCTTGAGCACTCTTTTTTGTTCGCTGTCCAGTTTTATATACAATACTCCTTATTCTTTGTCCTTTTTCTTTATCTTCTCCTCGGCACGATATGACAACAGCATGTAGAGGAGGAGCAAGGCATTGGAGATTATGCCCAGGATTTTGGTGACTCTCCATCCCGGTTCAAACAGCCAGAGAATCAGCAGGACGACGAAATACCCGGCAAGACCGAGTTGCCATTTTTGCTTTTTGTTCATGATCGTAAACAGGAGATTATTCGGTTCCGTATTTCCGGTAGAATTCTTCCACCCGCCGCTTGAAATCGGGGATGTACTCGTGGAAATAGTCTTCGGACTCCATGTATTCGAGGAGTTCGCCTGACTTGTATTTGGCCCGCATCTCCTTGACATAATCGACACACTCGGCTTTCTTGCCGTCGAAGTCGTCCAGAAGCCATCGGCCGCCTACCCGGACCATCTCGATCAGGTATTCGGCGATTTCGTCGAAGAGTTCCTGCGTGACGTCGGAACGGTTGCGGACGGCAATCGTGGCCACGGCGTGGGTCTCGTCAACGAGAGAGATGGACTTGACCGTAAACTCCGGCGTCGCCGCATCATTCCCCGTCAAGAAATACCAGAGCCATTCATTGTCACCGATTTCCCCGTAATCGACCACCGGCGCATCGAACGCTTCGGAAAGGGCCCCGAAGAATTCGGGGGTCATATAGTCCTCGGCCTCCGGATTCAGGCCGTGGTCCGGAATGTATTGGCACAATTCCAGCGCCCTTTCGGACAGATTCTCTTTGGATTGGGCACAAGAAAAGAGCGGGAGAAGAAGGCAGAGGATGATTAAGGAGCGTTTCATGTTGCGAAATTCTAAAGGGCGGAAAACGTCAAAGATCCTTTTGACCGTCCTTTTTGCAGACGGTGTATATCAAAATGTAATCGACAATGGCGGCGGCCAACATGACGAGAATCGGGATGTTCCCTCTTGTAAAAGCCGCCCAGATTGCACACAGACCAACCAGCGCACACCCCGCCGCATGTACGACTCTGAATTTCTGCAAGTCATACCGGCTGGTGTCTCCGAGGCAGAACAACTTCATATACTTCTCTCCGGCCCGGAACCTGATCCAGACGGCAAAAATCAAACAGAGGAGGCCCACAACAAGGGCAAATGTGTTGAACTGATTCATTGTCTTCGGTTTATCGGCCTAAATATAGCGATTATCTTCCAATAACCGTATACTGTTCAATCACTTTACCTTCCCGATAGAGTTTCCGCCCGTGAATGGATTGGGGTGGAGCGGCTTCTTTTTTTATTGATCGTCGCAAAGCAGGAAACACCGTCTTCTTCATTCCCGAGATTTCCAGGCCGAACTCGAATAATTCTCAATATATTCCGAATCGACATCCAGAAGCTTATCGAATAGGACAGTACAATTCGGGATGGAGATTCTCTCATTGGAAAGATATCGCATTTCATAAATCCCGCCAGGTAAAACTGTTTCCCACTTTTCTCGTATAGTTGGTATATCCAGGGTATCTTTAACCGAGTCCCAAACAAAAGTGACAATCACGTTGTAAGAGGGGCCACTGTTTGAGGTGGCAGGCAGCCGATACTTGTGAAGGGCTTGGCAAGTGGTTATCTGTCCGTTTTCAAAGACATAATCGGCATGTTTTTTCCTTCGTATCAGGATAATTGCCAAAGCGATAAACATGATGAGCAATACCCAGTAAGCCCATCTGTCGTTATGACTCTTCTCCATCTTATTCGTCTTTCTTAGGAATCTTCGAACCCAGGACATTAATCTTGTCCCTCAGGACATACAAAACGCTCAAAATGACGACTATGATCAGGCCGAGTCCCAAAAACGTAAGGGCATCCTCCCAGGAATCCAGTTCACCGAAAGCCCACATCAGGAGCAGATAACCGACAAGGCAACCCAAGCCGGAACACGAAATCACCATGATAATCTTTTTATGTCCACTGTCGAGATGTATCATATGATTCTGCTATTCCTTTTTCTTGCCAGACCGGAAAACAATGAATGCCGTCTGAATAATTGATATGATGATAGAAAGGCCGGTTAGAATAAGAGTATGCTCCCAAGGGAAATGAAGCAGCAGCGACGCGATCACCCAAAGAACGATGCTCGCGATAAGAAGGGTGAGCATTCCCTTCAGTTCTTTTTTCTGTCCGGTCGAGAGTTTCATGGCATAATTGTTTTCCGACCACAATATAGCGATTATCTCACAATAAATGTATACTGCTCAATCACGTTCCCTTTCCCTCCAGTGAAAGTGCCCAAATCAATTCATATACGACAAACCAACTTTGAACATCAAGAATAAGATGGGCTTTCCTTTTTTGTTTCCTCTAAGGTGTGTTCCAATATGCCGGCCGGAGTGGATCAGTCGGGATAGGGGCATACTGTTGATATGAGTTACCGAAACTGTTGGCCATGTTTTTCTGGAGATCATCCCACTTTACCATTACCTGTTTGTAAGTTCCGGTGGTGAAATCAAATTCTAACCTGATGCTTTGAGGGAAAAGGTCCGGGGAATAGGGATGATCATAAGGTGCCCATCCTGGAGTATAAGCATAGATGAACGGATTGGAGGTGTTCATCATGGGGACAGTACCTTTGGGAAATGCATAGGGATTGGAAAGGAAAAGAGACCCTGCAAACAAAGCCCATTTCGCTCCCTCCGAAAGGTGTGGTGGACGATACCAGGATAGATTATAATTGAGAGAGGACATCAGGGAGGCAGAGGTCATGGCATTGATTCTTGCAGCTCTCTGTTCCTTAGTTTCAAATGGATCCGGAGAGAGGAAAGACGGCATTTGAACCATTGAGAAAACCGGATATCCCATCATTGGTAGTAGTTGTGGCTTTCTTTTGACGGTATCTGTTTTTATGACAGGACCATCCAGCACTGAAACCGGATGATCTTGGGCACGAAGGCTTAAGGAACCAGCCAACATCAGTAGGGACACTATGAGTAATCGTCCTCTCATACAGTGCCTTTTCCCGCTCAAAAATAATGCCGCTTAAGTTTTTCTTAAGCACAACTGCGGTCTGAGTTTCTTTCCGAATCCATTCCAAGAAGCTATATACAAAACTATTCCAACGGCCAGTCAAAACTGCCCCCCTGGAGTTCCCTTTCGCCGAAGTCGCAGATGGCACGGGATACCGAGCGGACAGTCACGAATCCGATGCCTACTTCCACATTGTCCGGAGGAACAATGTCCTCCGAAAGAAGGCCATCCACATAGGGGACGCCCGTCAGGGAAAAATACCGCATTTCCAACATCCGGCTGTTAAGATAATCCTCCCGAGAAAGGCTCTGGAGATCGAACAGAGCCGCGATGGACCGCCGGTACGAACAAATGGAATAGGTTGCCAGATTGTTGATTTTGAAATATGCCCTCACCCTTGCTTCCAGGGTAAGGTTCACCGTGCCGTCCTCGAACAATTCATCCGAGAACATGTTGTACTGATTGGCCAGATAATCAGGATTACGGCTGTCCGCAGCCCGGCCGTCCGGGTTCAGGAAGGGATCCTTCGTGTTATCTACCTGAATGTCCATCGTCTTGTCCAGGACCCGGAACCAGCCACCCTCTTCCGTCCAATCAGGAAGATAAAGAGGATGTCCTTCCGGACGATACTCGTCCACGACCTGCCGGCCTAGCGTCACCATCCTGTACCAGTTTCGCTGACGGGACAGGTCGTCGACCCGGATTTGGAAACGATACACGGGATCGTCAAAACCGCCACCGTCCTTCCTCGGAATCTTTTCCACCGAAACTACAGGCACAGGCGGGGCATCAGGAGCCTTCACGCGCGCAATGGCAGTGCCATCCCGTCCAATCGCCTCGATCCGCACGGAATCGCCTGGCTGGATGTCAGCCCGAAGTCGGTAGGCCCGCCAGGCCACTTCCTCTCCCCAACTGCCCGTTTCCGGTTCACTGTCTGAAGTAACGGCCATGCATTTCCCATTGACATAACAAGCAACGGTCAGGTCATCCGCCGACTCAAGCGCATCGTGCGTGCTGTAAGCAGCATGGATGGTATGAAGGGTGTCCGTTGTCAAAATACGCGCCTGCAAGGCAATCTCCCTCTCCGGGCCTACAGGGTCCGGGAACAGCGCCGTCTCGCAGGACAACGGCAGGAAGCAAGCTATGATAAGATAGATCTTTTTCATTTTCAAAATGTTCTGGTATAACTGACAGAGGGAAGGACAGAGAAGACAGAGCGTTTTATCGCATAAATCCTGCCTTCAGGAATCTCTTCCTGGTCCAGGCTCGACTGGGTAGTTCCGTCCGGAAGGGTGCGCGTCCACCGGCGATTCTCATTATAGATCATGAAATCCGGATTCCGGGCAGCGTACACGTTGTAGACGCCCACGTTCCAGACTCTTTCGCCCCTGGCCTTTTTCTTCCGGAAATTCACACTCACGTCCAACCTGTGTGTCGGCGGTACTGTCCAATTGTTGCGGGAAGGGATGTATAGCTGCTCCTGCAGGCCATCCTCACCCATGGTAAAGGAATGCCGTGTGGGGAGAGTCATCCGGTCTCCCGACGCAAACTGCCAGGTGGCGGAAAAATCAATCCGGTCGTTGAGCGTATAATCGCCATAGACGGAAATCTTGTGGCGACGGTCATTGACATAGGGGAACCAGCGGCCGTCGTTGATGCTTCCGTCCGGGATACGACGTTCGCTCCGGGACAGGGTGTAGGACAACCAACCCGTGAGGTTACCTGCCGTCTTCTCCACCAGCCATTCGGCCCCATAGGCCCGGCCGATGCCGGTCGCGATGGTCTTTTCCCATTGGTCCGCGCCCGAGAACACCAGGCGGTTGTTCCTGAACTCCAGGATGTTCCTCAGGTCCTTGTAGTAGACCTCCGCCGACAGGCTCCAACCCGGAATGCCGGTATAATACACGCCCGTCGACCATTGGTCCGATTCCTGGGGAGGAATCCGGTCCGTCACAGGAACCCAGATGTCCGTCGGAAGGTTCACGCGGGCAAAGGGAAGCCGGTGGACATACTGGGCCATCCGGGAATAACCGGCCTTGAGCGTCCAGGAATCGGTAACGGCCCAACGCGCGGACAGCCTCGGCTGGAAAGAAGGATAGTTCTTTCCACTGGCAGAGAACAAGGCGAAATGGAGGCCCGGATTCAAAGAAACGCGTCCGAGGGATATCTCATCTTCCAGATAGGCGGAAGCCTCCCAACCGGGCATGTAGGTCCCGGCCGAACGATGCAGCAGCGTGTCACGGACCATCTTTCCATCCGCTTCTTCCCGCAGCGAAAGCGACATTCCGTCGGGAATGAAGACATGGCGGGTCACTCCGGCGCCGAAACGGATGGTCTGGGCCGGTGAAGGGGTGAACTCGAAATCGGTCCGGAGCGTCGCATCGCCGATGGTCGTGAAATACTGGAATTCATTCCGAGTGAGAGTCCGGTAGCCGTCGTCATCCACATTCTCTTCTCCCATCGTCAACATATTCGAGCGATATCCGCTCCAGGACAGGGTCGTGTTGGAAAACAGCCGGCCGCCGAAGACATGGTTCCACCGCAGCCCGGCCACCGTATTGCCCCAACGCAACCGGAACTGGCTTCGGGTGTCCGTATATCGATCGTATGCCGCATAGTTTTCATCGTAATGGTGGTCGAAGACGTACTCCTGACTGTCGGTCCGGAAATAGTCTTTCCCTCGGTAGTAATCCGCAAATACACGGTCCCTGGGTCCGAAGCTATGAGAAACCTTTGCGTGGACATCATAGAAGAAATAGTTGGCCGGAAGCCCCAGGGGACGGCCGACGAGTTCCACCAGGCCCGTATGCAGTACTCGTCCGGTCAGGGAGAAGGTGGTATTCGGGCCGATGGGGCCTTCCAGATGGGCCTTTTCCGTCAGCAACCCAACGGTGACGCTCCCATGGATGCCCTCCGCATTGCCGTCGTTCATCCGGACGTCCACGATGCTGGAGGTCCGTCCGCCGTACCGGGCCGGGAAAGAACTCTTGTATAAGGTTACCTTCTTCACGGCATCGGGCGCGAAGACGGAAAACAGGCCCAGCAGATGCTCTCCGTTATACATGGGTATCCCGTCCATGAGGATCAGGTTCTCGTCCGGTCCGCCGCCCCGTACATAGAGTCCGGATGAGCCCGAAGAACCGGATTGAACGCCAGGAAGAAGCTGGAGGGACTTAAGCACATCCGCTTCGCCCAGCAGCATCGGCGCCCGCCGGATGACCGACTGGGGAATCTCCAGGGCACCAAGACTGGTGGCCCCGATGCCGGTATCTTTCCATCCGGTCACTTCTGCAGCCCGGATTCGGGCGTCAGGAATCAGGGCGACATCCTGTGTCCAATCCTTTTCAAGCCGCAGCTTCAGTGTTTTCCGACCATAGCCGATATAGGAGACCGAAAGCTCGATGTCACCTTCCGGAACCGTCAGCGAGTAAAATCCATAACTGTTGGTGACCGCGCCGATGTTTCCGGAAAAGACGCCAGCCCCAATCAGCGTTTCGCCGGTGGAGGCATCCGTTACATAACCGCTGAGGGTAACTTTCCGGACCTTCCGGAGAACCACGTGGTTCCCTTTGATCTCATACCGGATATCCCGCCCGGCGAACAGTTGTTCCAGGCATTCTTCCAGATCTGTCCCGGTCACGGATTCCACTCGACCTTCCAATGGCAAGGAAGCATCGTACACAAACCGGACACCATATTTTTCTTCCAACGCCGCCATCCCATTTTTCAAGGTGGTCTGCGCCCACAAAGCGGCACTTGCAAGCAGCAGCACCGCCGTCAACATCACTCTTTTCATCGTTTCTTCTTTTCTTTGGTGGACACACAGTGGTAGCGGAGCGTTTCCCTACCCTCGATGGATTCACCTGTGCGCTCGTCCCGGAAGGATGTCGTACCGGCGACAAGGAAGTCCCCATCCGGCTCCCAGGACACGGTGATGTCCCGGATCCCACATTCTTCGTTGTCAACACCCCAATGGCTGCTCTCTTCCTGGTAAGCTGGGACCTGCAAATCCAGCGTCCCATCCTCAAAAATCCGCATTTCCCCAGAAATCAGGTGCAGGGAGTAGTATGACAAGGATTCAACGCCCGGCGTATAATCTCCGTGGAAGAACGGGAAACCCATATTTCCGGGGGCATCGTAGGAATAGATCGGCCGAAGCGTCCATTCTATGATATGATTCTCAGGAACTAACAGTCCCAGATGCTCGCCGGCAAGGCATTCTTCCCACAAAGATTCTTGCGCGATGCCGTCCCCGTCCAGATCGACGGGCTCTCCCGACCAGTCCATCGCTACAAGCCGATATACACCGCACACGCGGTCCGCTGTTGCATATGCCGCATCCGACATCGGCTTCACATACTTCTCCTTCACACAACCAGTGGCTGCCACGAGGAGAAGGATGGCAAATATCATTATATTACTGTTTTTCATTGTTTATTGTTTATCAATCTCCACGTCAAGTGCCAGAGAGACCAGCTCCAGGATTTCGTCCAGGCTCTCCGTCGAGAATTCGCCCGTAAGCGATTTCCCGGTGGAATCGCCATTCACCTGGAGGGAAACGCCATAGTAAGCCGACAGATCCTTCAATACGTCATCAAGCGGCGTGGCGTCATACCGGAAGACACCGGTGGCCCAGGCCGACGGGTTCGGCAGGGCGGTTTCCTCCAGCGTAGGGACGCCATCCTGCAGCAGGGCCGACTGGCCGGCGGTCAGAACGACACCTTCACCTTGGGGGCCATCGACACGAACCCGACCTTCGGTCACATCGACACGGTCCTCTGACACTTGGAAAACGGTTCCAAGAACCGTTACGGTCGCAGCGGGCGCTGTCACGCGGAAAGGATGAGACTCGTCGCGGGCGACAGCATAATGCACCTTACCGGTCATCTCCACTTGCCGCGGCGCCTTATGCGGCTGATAGCGGAGGGTTGACCCGGGGGCCAGGGTGACATGGGTACCGTCCTTCAGGGTAAAGGCTTGCGCCAGATCGTAGGCATTGTATTCCGTCCATGTGTTCCGCCAAGAGAAGAATACACCGAATATCAGTGCTGCGGCGATTGGCATAGCCCAGAGCAGAATCCGCCGCATGGGGTGGCGGGAAGCCATGCCGGAAACCTTCTTCCATGCTTTTTGCGTATCAAACATTCCCGGCCGGTAATGGCGGAGAACGAAAGAGAGTTTTTGTTCGTCAATCTGGTTCATACGAACCTAAGACGAGGCTCCCCGCAAAAAGTACCATCAGAAAAAAGAAAAAATGAAGTTGATCATCTGCTGCCCACCTTCCCGGAGGGTTTCCAGGGCCCGGGAGATGTGATTTCGCACGGTATGTTCAGAGATGTTCAATTCGTCGGCTATCTCCTTGTAGGACAAGCCGTCCCGCTTAGCCAGCAAGAGACATTTGCGGCGCATTTCAGGTAAGGCGTCCACGGCAGTCCAAAGGCGAGCCTCCAAAGCGGAACGCTCCTCCGCTTCGTCATCGGAAATAGGGCCGTCCAGGTCACTGGGCAAAGGTTCGGTCTTTCCGGCTTTTCGCAGCGCATCAATACTGCGGTTCCGGACGGCCGAATACAGCCAGGCCTTCCCACTGGCCACAGGATTCTCCTGTCGCCAAAGTGCCGTAAAGCTCTCCTGGACCACATCCTCCACCATATCCGGATCGCCCAGATAGTGGAGCGCATATAGGCACAAGGGGCGATAATACGTCCGGAAAAGGGCCTCTATTTCCTTAGTCTGCAACATCTGCTGCAAATTTACGAATAATAATTGTTTTGCTATTCTTGCCGCAAAGCCTTACATTTGTGAAGACGAACCGCAACGGTTATGATGCAGGAAACGCATATTGTTGAGAATAAAACCATTTGGAAAGACGAGTGGCTGGAATGGATTTGTGGCTTTGCTAACGCACAAGGCGGCATCTTGAATGTCGGCACAGCTGATGACGGAACACCCGTTGGGCTGGCCGATATCAAATCTCTGCTGGAGAAGCTCCCCAACAAGATCATCAATAAACTCGGCATTGTTTCTGATGTCAACAAGCGTACTCTCAATGGCATCGACTACATCGAGATTTCTGTTAACCCAAGTAATGTGGCCATTACCCTGGATGGTGTTATCTATTACAGAAGTGGGGCCACGAATCAGACTCTTCGTGGTGAAGCGCTGGAACGTTTTCTTCTGTCCAAGATGGGAATGCATTGGGACGAAATGGAAATCCCCAACGCCACCGTTGAGAAGGACATTGACCGTGAGGCTGTCGACTACTTCCTGAAGAAAGCAATCGAAGAAGAACGACTGCCCAAAGATTCCATCAATGATGATACTCAGACCGTCCTTAAGAATCTACACTTGATTTCTGATGACGGTAAACTTCGCATTGCGGCCATCATTCTCTTCGGGACACATCCGGAGAAATATGTTCGAAGCATAGACTTCCGCATCGGCCGCTTCATCAGCGATGAATCCGACCTTCTTTTCCAGGACATTATCCAAGGAGATATTATCCGGATGGCCGATAGGATTATGGCTGTCCTCAGGTCAAAATACCTCGTTTCCTACATCGGTTACGAAGGTATGAAACGGACGGAGCCATTGGAAATTCCTGAAGCTGCCCTGCGAGAAATCATTTATAATTCCCTCATTCATAGGTTATACACGGGAACCTTTGTTCAGATGAAGGTATATAACGACCGTGTTTCCGTCTGGAACGAAGGAACCCTTCCCGAGGGCTTCCCCGTGGAAATGCTCTTGCAAGAGCATTCTTCACGCCAGCGAAATCCACTTATTGCTAATGTTTTCTTCCTTGCCGGCTTCGTAGAGACCTGGGGACGCGGTATCAAGAAGATTCGCAATTCTCTCCAAGGGGTCGGTCTTCCGGACCCGGTCTTCGAAGAGAACTGCGGCGGTGTCCGCGTCACTATCCAGCGCCCCCGTAACATCGCCAACCTTGGCGCAGTAGTTGGCGTAGAAGATGGCGCAGTGAATGGCGTAGAAGAACAAACTGATAATAAAGAACTTAACGACTTCAACGAACAGTTTGCCCTAGTTTTTGGCGCAGTAGATGGCGTAGAAAGATCTGTCTACAATGTCATCAAAGCCAACCCAGAAATACGTCAGGCTCAAATTAAGTCCATCACCGGGATCAGTGTCCGTACCATTTCCAGAATCCTTGCTTCGCTCAAGCAACACGAGTATATCAAACGCAAAGGTGGTGATCGTTACGGCTCCTGGATCATCTTAAAATAGTATCAAATAGACAAGTACAGTCAGGTGAAGAGATATACCCAAAACGGGGAAGATTTGTTACATAATTTGATACACTTTTATAGAAAAATCCCCTCTAGAACACTCTAGAAGGGATTTCTGTGGAGATAGTCGGATTCGAACCGGCGACCCCCTGCTTGCAAAGCAGGTGCTCTACCAGCTGAGCTATACCCCCGGGGTTGTGCCGGGCCGCCGGTAAAGGTGGCCGGATGGCACAAAAAAAGCCGGGCTGGCGTCCGGCTTTTCGGTAGGCCCTGGCAGAGTTGAACTGCCGACCTCTACATTATCAGTGTAGCGCTCTAACCAACTGAGCTAAGAGCCTGTATAAATAATGAAAGACTAAAGGTACAACCTTGTACACGCTTTCCACGGGCGTCGTGCCTTCGGACACGCTCCAAAAAGGAGGTGTTCCAGCCACACCTTCCGGTACGGCTACCTTGTTACGACTTAGCCCCAATTACCTGTTTCGCCCTAGGCCGCTCCTCTCGGTCACGGACTTCAGGCGCCCCAGACTTTCATGGCTTGACGGGCGGTGTGTACAAGGCCCGGGAACGTATTCACCGCGCCATGGCTGATGCGCGATTACTAGCGAATCCAGCTTCACGGAGTCGGGTTGCAGACT
>JAEEGI010009836.1_pt1 | contig 20855 bp, 21 predicted proteins | sample 8958751 | NCBI WGS metagenome assembly JAEEGI01 (sample SAMN16246545, study PRJNA631951) | gut metagenome | biome: gut microbiome; feature: rumen; material: KS-attached | host: Bos | place: Iran: Karaj | collected 2018-10 | reverse complement strand
CATCCATGATCTCGACAAAGTCGGAACCGAACCAGCCCTTGGATGTTTCCCTGACCTCACCGCCGAAGAGTTTTGCGAAAGACTTTGCAAGTCCAGCGCCGTTGCCGTTTTCGGAATTGATGCCGACGTGTTTGATCTTCAAGCCCAGCATCGCCTTGACGGCATTTCTTGTCAGTTCCTCGATCTTGCCGAAATCCTTTTCGGCGATCGCCTTCTTGTCGATCATCCAGGTACCGCCGCAGGCCAGGATCACCGGATCGTTGAGATAGTCGTTGACGTTGTTTTCCTTGACACCGCCGGTCGGCATGAATTTCATCTTGTTGTAAGGCGCAGCCAGAGCCTTGATCATCTTGAGACCGCCCAGCTGTTCCGCCGGGAAGAATTTGACGACATTCAGTCCGTAGTTCAGCGCCATCTCCAGATCCGCGGCATTTGAGGTACCGGGCAGGATGGGAACGCCCTTTCCCTGGCAGTACGCTACGGTATCGGCATTGAAACCGGGCGAGACGATGAATTCCGCTCCGGCATCCAGTGCCGAATCTACCTGTGCCCTGTTGGTGACAGTCCCGGCACCGATGATCATTTCCGGACAGACCTTCCTCATCTCGATCATCGCATCATGGGCGGCATCCGTACGGTAAGTCACCTCGGCGACCGGCAGTCCGCCGGCACACAGGGCTTTTGCCAGAGGCGCGGCATCCTCCACCTTCTCTAAGGCGATGACCGGTACGATACCGATGTCATGGATCTTTTTGTAAATATCGCTCATATTTCTCCTCCTGATCTACTTGCCGAATCCCAGATAATTGACAGCGTTATTGTAGGAGATATCTTCGATGATCTCCTTAAGGATCTTCTCATCATTGGGATACTCTCCGTTTTCCACCAGCGTACCGATGAAATCACAGAGGATCCTGCGGAAATATTCATGTCTGGTATAAGACAGAAAACTCCTTGAATCTGTCAGCATGCCGATGAAGTTTGCCAGCATGCCGTCATTGGCCAATGTCTCCATCTGTTCCAGCATCCCCTTCTTGTGATCGTTGAACCACCATGCCGAACCATGCTGCAGCTTGCCTCTGATCCCGTCTCCCTGGAAGCAGTTCATCGTCGTCACGATCGCAGCGTTGTCGTTGGGATTGAGGGAATAGATGATGGTCTTGGGCAGATCGCCTTTCTCATTCAGACAGTTGAGGAAATCCGCCATTTCAGAACTCGGGGCATAGTTGTTGATCGTATCATATCCCGTATCGGGACCGAGTTTTTCAAACATCGCTTTATTGTTGTCTCTCTTGCATCCGTAATGCAGCTGCATCGCCCATCCTTTTTCCTGATAGACATGAGCCAGATGTCTCATGAAGGCCGTCTTGAAGATCAGTTCTTCCTTCTTGTCGACAGCCTTTCCGGAAAGTCTCTTTGCGAAGATCTTCTCGATCGTTTCTTCATCCGCCGGTTCATACATGATATATTCCAGAGCATGGTCACTGGCCCGGCATCCCATCGATGCAAAGAAATCGATGCGTTCATCGATGACTTCGCACAGCTCCCTGAAACTTCCGATCTTTTTCCCGCTGACTTCCTCAAGCCTTGCGATGTAGTCAAGATAATCCGGCTTTTCGATGTTGTTGGCCTTGTCCGGACGGAAGCAGGGAACGATCACTGTATCGATCGAAGGATCTTCCTTCAGGAGCCTGTGATAATGCAGATCATCACAGGGATCATCGGTCGTGCAGATGATCTTCACATCGGAATCCTTCAGGATCTTGCGTACCGTGAGGGTCTTTAATACTTCGTTGCAGCGGTTGAATATTTCTTCCGCGTTGTCCTCTGTCAGCGGTTCATAGATACCGAAATACCTCTGCAGCTCCAGATGAGACCAGTGATAGAGCGGATTACCGATCAGATGCGACAGGGTCTTTGCCCAGGCTTTGAACTTCTCCAGATCGGAAGCATCACCGGTGATGTATTTCTCATCGATGCCGTTCGCCCGCATCTGTCTCCATTTGTAGTGATCGCCGCCCAGCCAGACTTCGCTGATCGTCGAAAACTGTCTGTCCTCATAGATCTCCTTCTGTGAGATGTGACAGTGATAATCGATGATCGGCATCTTTGACGCATAATCGTGATACAGATGCTTCGCCGTCTCACTGTTCAAAAGAAAATCTTTCCCCATGAATTCCTTCATTTTATTTCTCCTGTCTGTTCACCTTCATAGTACCACAAATTCTATACGCAGCCCGTGATCCTCAGCAGATAGATGATCACCAGCAGCGACAGGATCGAAAACAACGTCGTATAGACGACGATCTCGCTTGCCAGATCGCTGTCCCCGTTCATCTCATGCGCCATGATCGCCGAACTCACAGCTGTCGGCGAAGCGAAAACGGATACCAGGATCGCATATTCCACGCTGTCCGCCGCATGAAGTATAAAAGCTGCACAAAGGAAGAGGACCGGGAAGACCAGGTCTTTGAGCAGAACGACTTTGGCCAGTTTCCCGATGTCTCTGACGCTTCTTGAAAAATCCATATCCGCTCCTACCAGCAGGAAAGCCAGAGGTGTTGACATCGAGGACAGATAAGACAGTGCCTGATAGACCCAGGGCAGATCGTTCTTCACAAAAAACGAGACCGAAGGGATAAGGATCCTGAGCAGCAGGACCGTCATTCCCGCAAAGACCGACAGGATGCAGGGATTCCTGATGATCCCGTTGAAGGATCTTTTCAGCATCCCTCTTCCGTCTTTCTCTTCTTTTCCCTTCAGCAGGGCGATCACCGCAAAGACATTGAACAAAGGGATGACGAAGATCGAAGCCAGGGAGATCTCGGAATTCACTCTCTGTATGAGTGCCTCATCCGTGAAAAACATCGCCGCCAGCGGAAAACCGATATAGGCGAAATTGCTGCGGAAAGATCCCTGAGCGATGACACCTTCTTCTTTTCCGTTTTCAGCGATCAGCTTTGCGAAAACAAAAGAAAGGATGATCTCAAGCAGTATGGATATTACCAGAAAGATGATGAAGCGGTAAGGCAGTCTGTCGAGTTTTGAATCATACAGATTCTTGAACAGAGAACAGGAAAGAAGGACATAGAAACAGAACTTCTTTGCGCTGCGCAGAAAAGGATCGTCAAACAAGCCGATCCTTTTGAAGATATAGCCCAGCGCCATCATCAGCGCCATGGGCATGACGATATTCAGTGAAAACAGAAGATCATTCATTATTTAAAGTGTCACGCCTTTCTTGAAGATCGCCAGATCATGGTAGCCTTCCTCTTCCGCCCTGACTTTCTTTCCGGAAGCCGTCTCGATGACCAGGTCGTAGAGTTTTCTTCCGATCTCTTCAAGACTTATGTCCTCACTGTCCACGAGTTCACCGGCATTGAAATCGATCCAGTTTTTCTTGTGTTCATATAAAGCCGTATTGGAAGAGATCTTGATTGTCGGTACCGGGGAAGCGAACGGCGTTCCTCTTCCCGTCGTGAACAGGATGATCTGAGCACCGGCTGCCGCCAGTGCCGTTGAAGCGACCAGGTCGTTGCCCGGTGCACTCAAAAGATTCAGTCCTTTCTCTTTTACCTGTTCGCCGTATTTCAGGACATCCCTGACTTTTGAAGTACCCGACTTCTGCACGCAGCCGTTGGACTTGTCTTCCAGTGTCGAGATGCCGCCCTTCTTGTTGCCCGGAGAAGGATTCTCATAGATCGTCTGACCGTTGCTTCGGAAATAATCCTTGAAGTCATTGATCAGAGACACTGTCTTGTCAAAGACTTCTTCATTCACCGCCCTGTTCATCAGCAGCTGTTCCGCTCCGAACATCTCCGGCACCTCCGTCAGGATACTGGTACCGCCGGCAGCGATCAGGATGTCTGAGAACTTTCCGACTGTCGGATTGGCACTGATGCCGCTGAGCCCGTCGGATCCGCCGCACTTGAGACCGACGATCAGTTTTTCCGTCGATATCTTTTCGCGTCTGAAGGTCTTTGCGTATTCGCTCAGCTGTCTCAACAGTTCAAGTCCGTAGGCGATCTCGTCTTCATGTTCCTGACAGATCATGAACTTCACCCGATTTTCATCATAGGAGCCAAGATGTTTTCTGATCTCATCGACGCCCGAATTCTCGCAGCCCAGCCCGACTACCAGCACGCCTGCCGCATTGGGGTGTGCTGCCAGATCTGCCAGGATCTGTCTGGTATCTTCCTGATCATCTCCCATCTGCGAACAGCCGTAGGGATGATTGAAGGAGATGATGTCTTCAAGACTGCCCGAGATCAGCGGTTTCGCCAACATCTCCATCTTCCTGACGATGGAATTGACACAGCCGACCGTCGGTATGATCCAGATCTCGTTGCGCACGCCGGCCTTGCCGTCACTTCGCAGATACCCTTCGAAAGAATCCTCTTCGATCACAGGATCGGCGATATCGGCAGCTTCATAGACATACTCGCTGTTATCACCCAGAGAGGTTCTGATGTTGTGGGTATGGACATGTTCTCCGGCGCTGATATCGGCCGTTGCGATGCCGATCAGATTGCCGTATTTGATGATCGCTTCTCCTGCTTTGATGTCTTTCAAAGCGATCTTGTGCCCAAGATCGATATTTTCCTTTAAAACAGTTCCGTCGCTTAGCTCAAAGCCCTTCTCCAGAGGAACGAGCGCAACTGCCACATTGTCATTTTCGCTGATTACGATATATCGTTTCATTTCAGAAGTTCCATCGCTTTGCGTGTGCCGAAGTCTCTGATATTCTGCAGACAGCCGCTGACAAGATCACACAGACCTTCGATCTCAGTGAGATCCTGACCGTGGAACGAAACATTGCTGAGATATTTTTCGGTCAGTGTTTTGGCATCCAGGGAAGAATTCTCCCTGAAGAATTCCAGGACATCGGGATCGTCCATGATCTTGTAAGCCTCGCCGTTTCGGTCTCCGATGAGTGCCGCATCTTCGATCCTGTCGCCTTTGTAGAACGCCAGCAAAGCTGCGATCGAGAATGCCAGACGCTTGGGCAGTTTTCCGTATTTCTCTACGTAGCCAAGCAGCGAAGGCATGCATCTGGCTCTCCACTTGGATACGGAGTTCAATGAGATCGATAACAGCGCGTGCTTGATGAACGGGTTATTGAAACGGTCGACCACCGCATCGGCAAACGCTTTCAGTTCTTCCCTGGGCAGGGTCAGTGTCGGGATGATCTCCTCATGGATCGTCTCATTCATGAAGTCTCTGACCAGTTCATCATCCATGGATTCCTTGACTGTATCATGTCCGATCAGATAGCTCGCCAGTACGAAGGAAGTATGGGCACCGTTGAGGATGCGGACCTTCCTCTGTTTGTATGGCTTCTGGTTGTCGGTGAAGATGATGTCCATGTTGACCTTGCCCTCCAGGGCCTTATCCAGAGGAAGCTCTTCACTGATGTCTTTAGGTGATTCAATGACCCACAAGGCAAAAGGCTCCGCCGTATCCAGCAGATCGTCGTTGTAGCCCAGTGTTTCACAGATCTCGTCTTTCTCGTCTCTGGGGAAACCCGGAACGATGCGGTCAACCAGGGTGCTCGTAAAGACACAGGCCTCATTGACCCATTTCCTGAAACCGTCCTCCAGTTTCCAGAGATCGATATAGTCATTCACATATTTCTTCAAAACGATGCCGTTGTCATCGATCAGTTCCACCGGCAGCATGATCAGACCCTTGTTGGGATCTCCCTTGCACCAGATATATCTCTCATACAGGAACTGCGTCAGCTTGGCCGGGAAAGTCACCTCGAATTTATCCTCAAATCTGTCATTTTCATTGAAGACGATGCCGGCTTCCGTCGTATTGGAAACAACGAAGCGCAGATCCTCTTCCCTGGCCAGTGCGATATATTCCTCAAAATCGTGAAAGACCGTTACGGCCTGATCGAGCGAGGTGATGATCCTTGTCTCCACATATTTCTCGCCGTTGATGTTTCCTCTGAGCTGCAGTGTATACTGACTGTCCTGCGCCTTGAAGCGGTCGACATTGCTGAAGGGAAGCGATTCGACGATGGCGATGCTGCCGTCAAAAAGACCCTTCTCGTTGGCCAGATCGAAAAAATAATCGACAAAGGCCCTCAGGAAATTGCCGCCGCCGTACTGAACGACTCTGATCGGCCTTTTCGCTGCTTTTGTCATTTCCAGATTGATCGTTTTCATGATGTTAGTCTCCTAAATATATTGTACAGATTTTTCATGCCTTGCAGGGCACAATCTCAAAGGACTTGTTAAGAAAAAAGCCGTCACCTCCGTAACAGCTTTTCTCAATGCTTCAATGTTTTTCGTCCAGTGCTTCTTCCTCTTTGGGAAGACCCTTAACTTCAGGGATCCACGCCTTTCCTGCAGAACCGTAGACTTCGATCATCTCCTTCAGCTTGGCTTTGGCCGCATTCCCGGCGATCGTGTAGACCGAATAAATGTTCGTCCCTTCCAGATCGGCAGCATTCAATGCATCACAGGCGGCCTGGAACAGATCGGTGGCAATATTGACCTTGTTGATGCCCATGGAACAGGCTTTTCTCAGTGATTCGTTGTCAGTACCGGAAGATCCGTGCAGAACAAGGGGGAAATTGTCTGTCGCTTTTTTGATCTGTTCCAGTCTGTCAAAATCAAGATGAGGCCTCATGCCCTTGGGATAGGCGCCGTGTGCCGTGCCTATGGCGACTGCCAGACAGTCGATACCTGTCTTCTGTATATAATCCGCTGCTTCTTCAGGAGAAGTCAGAGCGGCATCCCTGTCGTGTTCGTAATTGTCCGCATTCCCGACATGCCCCAGTTCGGCCTCGACCGATATGCCGGCCGCATGAGCGATCTCAACGATCTGTTTCACATCGGCAACATTCTGTTCATACGGGAAAGAAGATCTGTCGATCATGACAGAAGTGAATCCGGCTCTGATCGCAGCGATGATGTGTTCCTTTTTGAAGCCATGGTCCAGATTGATGGCGATCGGAACGCTTGACTGCTCCGCCAGCATCCTCAGTACCTTGCCCAGGAAACCAATATCGGGATGGACCTGATATGCGAAATCAAGGATGAGCGGGGCATTGAGTTCTTCGGCAGCCTCAACATAGGCTCTGGCATCCAGTTCCGAAGAAACATTGGGTGCAGCGACGCCGTAGTTTTCCCTGCTCGCCCGATCCAGGATCTCCTTCATTGTCACTAACATGTTTCTTCTCCCTGCATAGCTTTGAGTTCATCGGCCATGCATAAGCAGATCTCTTCCGCCTGGACCACTGTTCCCAGCATGTCCAGGATACCGTGATCGCATCCGCAGTAAGTGACCAGTCTGACGTTCACACCGAGTTTTTTCAGCTTCTTCGCGAACTCTTCGCCACCGATCCTGAGATAATCGAACTCGCTGTTGTTGACGACTGTTTCCGGGAACTTTGAGAGGACTTCATCGGATGCTTCATAAGCCGACATCAGCGGATTGTGAGGCTGACTGAAGCCCTGACCGTAGAGATCCAGACCATTATGTTCCATGGCGGCCTTGATCCTGTCGACCCTGCTCTTTGCGATCTCTGCCTGTTCTTCCAGCATCGGATATCTGTCGTAAGTCCAGGTGTATTCTTCGATCTCCTGCGGTTTTCTGCTGTCGCAGGCCGGATAGAGCAGATAGATCTTTCTGATCATGTTTTTTCCGGATTCAATGTCTTTCATGACACAGGCATTGGTCAGTACGCCGCCTGCCGAATCACCGGCCACCATCAGTCTGTTTCGATCGATATGGAGTTCGTCCGCGTGATCATAGATATACTCGACGGCCGCAAAACTGTCCTCATGTGCGCCGGGATAGGGAGTTTCCGGAGCCAGACGGTATTCCGGGAAAACGACTGTGCAGCCCGACTGTTCAGCGATGAACTGCATCTGCTTCTCATACAGATGAATATCACCGGCTGTAAAGCCGCCGCCGTGCAGATAGATCAGTACCGGAGTGACTTTGTCACCGATATCCGCCCTGCGGTAGATATAGATATCGATCATGTGTGTACCGTTGACGGAGATCAGACGCTCATCGCAGTCGATTTCTGTTTCGATCAGATCATAAGTGACCTTGTCCGGACGGTAGCGTTCGTTCGAAAGACGGAAACCTCCCTTTGCCCGACTGGCAAACATCTTCTTCTTTATCGATGCGATCTCATAGAGTCTGGGATCCATCGCGTGTTCACGGTCATCATCAGGGACCGGCTTGAACAGCACGTTCATTCCCTCAACTTCTTTCATGTATTGTTTTTCTCTGACGAGATTCACCAGATCCCGGTCATACTTTCTCATTTCTGATTCCCTCCCTCTTTTAAATATATGCCCTCTGAGATCCAGAGGGCATATGATTATCTCTTTGTTTCTTTTATATTAGTCTTCGTCATCCGTGTAAGATGAATCATCCCACTTGGTGATAAATACACCGACGAATGCACAGACTGCCATCAGGGCAACACCGATCAGAGCCTTGGTGAAATTGCCTGTATCCTGAACAGTACCCATGTAAAGCAGGATGTTGGTCAGTGAGTAACCGCCGAAGCCGTAACACTTCAGGTGAACGATGCCGGCATAGATCGAAGTGATCATGGATGTGATAGCGCCGACCCAGTAGAGCTGAGGCATCTTGTAGCAGATACCGTAAGTCGTCGGTTCAGAGATACCGCCGAACAGTGCGGATACAGCTGAAGTGAAGCCATACTGTTTCAGCTTGTTCTTCTTGGTCTTGAGAGCAACTGCCAGAGCCAGGAAGCCCGGAGTGATCGTGCAGCAGTAGAACCAGATGTTGATCAGATCATCGTATCCGACATCACCCAGTGATGCAAACGCGATCGGGATCAGAGCCATGTGGAAGCCCGGCATGAAGGTACCGACTGTGAATGAGAAGGCAACGATTGCGAAGACTGCCAGCCAAGGAACATGAGCACGTACCCAGGTAACACCTGCATAGATGTAGTTCGTGAACAGACCGCCTAAAGGGCCTAAGAGCGTGAACGTCAGGACTGCCATGATCGTTAAGAGCAGGAACGGCTTTAAGAAGTGACGTACCTGTACAGGAATGACCTTCTTGAGCCACTTGTCAAGTCTTGACATGACGAATACTGCCAGCACGATCTGTAAGACGGAACCGTTGTAGGTCGTTAACAGAGTCGGGATACCGAAGAATGAAGTGTAGCCTGTCTCGCTTCCGGCATTGACCAGATTGACCCAGTCAGGATACAGCATAGCGCCGGCAAGGATCATTGCCAGGACCGGCTCGGTATCAAATTTCAGTGCAGATGTATATGCAACATAGATCGGCATAAAGTAGAAGACTGCCTGAGCCACACCGTTAAGGATGATATAAGTTGAGCTCTCTGCAGAGATCAGACCCAGCAGCTGCAGCACCAGCAGTAAGCAGGTAATGAAACCGGCAGCGATCAATCCGGGGATGACCGGGCTTAAGATACCGGACATCATCAGCAGATACTCAGAGAACTTCTCCAGCGGACTCATGTTCTTTCTGTCCGCAGCAGTTCCTTCATCATCAGGAACAGTACCGACGGCGATGTCGCCGACTGCCTTGGAGATCGCCAGATAGACATCTTCAATGATCTGACCGACGATAACCTGGCACTGGCTGTTCTTCATTTCCAGACCGAGAACGCCATTGAGCTTCTTCAGTGCTTCCTGATCTACCTTGCTGTCGTCCTTGACATTCAGACGCAGTCTGGTAGCGCAGTGCGTTACGAAAGTCAGGTTCTCGCTTCCGCCGACCAGTTCGATTACTTTCGCCGCCAATTCATCATAATTGATTTTTGCCATATAATTCCCCTTTCGTCATTTCAGCAAAATTTATGAGTACATCCTTTCGGATATTACTTCCTGATTCCCATCAGCGGCAGGAACTCTTCGATCGTATCTGCCGTGATGTCTTCGAGCTGCGAGGCAGCCGCATTTCCCGCCGCACCGCCGTAGCGCAGCGCAAGTTCTCTGTCACCCGTTTCACTGAGCTTGCCGATGAATGCCGCCAGCATCGAATCACCGGCTCCGACCTTGTTGATCAGCACCGTGTCCGGCTGTTCCAGATACAGGAAACCTTCCTTGTCTGCCAGCAGTGCACCGTCCTTGCCTAGAGACAGCAGGATCATGTCGATGCCCTGCTCCCTGAGTCTGCTCAATGCCTCTTTTGCATTGTCTGCATTGATCTTTTGATCCTTCATCAGCAGACGCAATTCATAGAGATTCGGCTTGATCAGATCCGGTTTGCATCTGATCAGCGTTTCCGGATTCAGCGTCTCCATGTCGATGACAAGTTTCGCACCGCTTTCATGGATCAGATCGCAGATCTCTGTCAGGAATCCTTCATCAAGACCCTTCATCATACTGCCGCTGAGCACGGCGATATCTTCAGCCGTGATTTCAGATGCGATCTTCAGCAGAGCCTCTTTGCTTCTTTCATCAGCCGTCGGTCCGTCGCCGTTGATACATAAGGCCTTGTGATCGTAATGGGCTTTCATGTTGATGCGGTTGACACCGTCGATCTCAACAGGGATGACTTTCACATTCCTGTCTTTCTCCGTTTCGCTGCGGATGAAATCCCCGGTAAAACCGCCCAGCAGAACGACAGCCTTCGACCTGATATCCAGAAGGGAGAGTATCTTGGAAACATTGAGTCCTTTGCCTCCGGCCTTATAGATGGCATCCTTCCCGCGGTTGACCTCATCGATCATCAGATCGCTGTCTATCGTCAGGAAGTAATCGATCGCCGGATTCAGTGTAAATGTATAGATCATCCTTATATCACCTTCTACAATCAAATTATATCTGTCTGAAAGCGCTTTTTCTGCTCATTTTGCGCATTTCAATCAAATAATCATGATTGTTTGCGATATAATACTATTGAAATGATCAAATGATCACAATATGTGCTCATTTAAGGAGAAGAAACATGACTAAGGAACACCGCTGGAACAAGATCGCCGAACTGTGCAAGGAAAAAGGACAGATTAGTGTCGAAGAACTCTCGGAAGAACTGAGCGTCTCACCCGCCACAATACGGAGAGACCTGCAGCAGATGGAAGATCTCAAGATCATATCCCGTTTCCATGGAGGAGCCAGGATCTCCCAGAAACAGTACGACGAACCGCACATGATCCTGAAACAGGAGACAAACAGTGACAAGAAAAAATCAGTCGCTCTGCTGGCAGCCAGTCTGATTGAAGATAACCAGATGGTCTACCTCGATGCGGGCAGCACGACCTATGGGATCATTCAGTACATCCACGCCAAAAATATCACCGTCGTCACGCCTGGCATCAGACACATAACAGCTCTTATCTCCAGGGACATTCCGACCATCGTTCTTGGAGGACCGATCAGACCGGAAACGGAAGCGATCGCCGGCAGAAATACAGTTGAACAGATCGGTTCCATGTTTTTCGATGTCTGCTTCATCGGAACCAACGGCATCCATGAAAAAAACGGCTTCACCACTTCCAACGAAATGGGAGCCGCAACAAAAGCGGCAGCGATCCGTCAGACAAAGACTCCTTACATCGTCACCGACTGTTCCAAATTCCATGTCCTCAATCCTGTCCGCTTTGCGAAACTGGAAGACGTTACAGTCCTGACCGATTCCGTTCCTGATGACTATCTGTCACTGCCGATGAAATACATTGTTGCCTAAAAACAAAGGAGTGAGCATTAAGCTCACTCCTTCTTTTCTGATATCTTATTCGATACCTGCTTTTATTTTCTGATCAGTCCGAAGAAGAATACGACCAGATACATATAGATCAGCGAAAACGGGAACAGTGGCAACTCATAAAACAGCGGATGAGGAATGAAACGGTACAGCATATCCAAGGCCGGTATCTGTTCCGTTTCCATCGTATAGAAGTAATTCGCATGATTATAAATGCCTCTTCTGCGTATGACCGTATTCAGACAATGAGCCAGCAGCGAGATTACGATCAAAGCCAGAAACGCCTTTGGAACATCGGAATAAATAGGATAATAAAAACCGAACGTCAGCAAAGCCATGGCCTCAACGATGATCATATAGTGTGTACCGTAATAACCGATGATCCTGGGCAGAAATAGATATGCCTCATCAAAAGTCGGCGCAGGCAATAACAGTGCCATCAGAGCGCCCAGAGGTCCCATGAAGAAACAGAAACTCATCAGCGGCCTGAAACCGAAAAAGACTGCCAAAGGCATCAGCGTCATATTGATGTTGCACAGATGGAAAGGAAGCTCTCCCCACCAGTTGAAACCGCCGATGAACTGTCTTTCCTTGTCGTACTCCCGATCACGCGATAATTCATATTTGTAGAGGAAGAAAGATACACAGTTCAGCAGACATACCGCGATATAAAAAGTCTTTCTGAATCCGATATCTCTGCCCTTTACGGTCAGCGTCATGACAGTCAGTACGCCCACGAAAAACAGAGAGGTGAACCAGAATACGAGATTGAACGGCGATATGATCAGTTTCTTTTTCAGCATATGACCTCCATAAGCATCAGCAATCCTATGCATATACCTATTATACATTGCCCGGAAAAGAAAAGCTGTCGCCTCTTTGGCAACAGCTCCGTGAAAGGAGGAAAACCATGCCTTCGATCTGTTTTATCCCTGATCGGCCAGCTGGGCGATCAGACTTCCTTCTTCTGCCATGATGAATCTGATCAGACATTCACTCTCATCACCGATCCTGTCATACAGTCTTCCGGCGGAACAGGTCCCTCTGGCAACAGAATGGACCGAGTTTGCCACATAGCCGCACTTCACCTGATCTTTATATACGGCGATCGCCTCGTCATCATAGACATTGTTTCTGTCTTTTTTTAAGATCAGTCTGTCTCCGGGTTTCAGAAAGCTGATACTTTCATAATTTCCCAGATGATTGACCGTCATATAAATGTTTTTATCTTCCATGATCAGTTTCCTTTGCTCCTGTGATATAAAGATAAACCATTGATCATGCAAAAAATGTGCCATCACACAGAAAAACCGGACAGACCCGGATTCGCGACCGTCTGCCCGGTTTTCATGGATCATTCAGATCTGTTTCATCTGATCCGTTTCATCGAAAATTTCGATGATGTCATTCAGATCCGTAATGTCAAGAAGATACATCAGTCTCACAAACGAACTCAGTGTAATGTTCCGGTCATGTCTGATCCGGTACATGCTGGAGATCGGAAAAGCAAAACTCCTGAACAGGTCGTCATGAGAAAGTCTTTTTTCCTTCATCTTCCGGAAAAAAGGTTTGAAAATGAATTTTGGCATATCATCTGGCTCCTCCTATTGAAACATACGCCGCCGAATCCGGTAAATATCTACCTGATCTTTCCTGCCCTCTTTTCCTTTGAAGCAATAAGAAAAACACATGAATCCTTATGTTCTTTCATTGGAATCATTGCTTCCCGATCAGGGAAACAGTCAGATCAGTATCCTCTGATACCTTCCTTAAATCCTATTTTAGTACTCTTTTTTACAAATGAAATAAACATTTGAAAATATTTGTCATATAGGTTAACATACGTGAATTTCTTATTCCAACAGTTCACAAAAATGAAATTTCAACAAAAAAACCGATGATCTTTTCACCGGCTTTCTCTTAAAAACTGTTCTTTGATCTATCAGATATGATACAGATCCTCTCCGCTGATCAGATAATCGGCATTGATCCCTTCTTCAAATCCGCTGACCGATATGAATCCGATCTTGTCAACATCGAGTTCTGAGATCTGTCTGATCTGCCCGATCTCTTTCTCTGCTGTTGAACGATCCAGTCTGTTTTTCAGATATTTGACTTCAACGATATCAAAACCCTTGTTCTTTTCCAAAGCGATATCAAACTCGCCGTTTCTTTTTTCGAGCGGATCATCATAATAATAAGTTCCGATGTTCCTGATCCCCTTCATTTTTCCGTTTCTGACACAGAGAGAAAAATACTGTTTTCCGATCGATTCGAAACGGTAAGAAATGTAGTTCCCGATCGTCGGTCCGATATATTCCTCATAAAAAGCTTCCGGACCGATCAGCTGCAGAACGCTGAGGTTTTCATAAAGATAGGCATAATAGAAACGCAGCAGATTGTCTCCGATCTCATATCTGATCTTCTTTTTATCATCACTTCTGTTGATCGGAACATTGCGTCTGACCAGTCCCATATCGATCATCGGAAGCAGCTGTTTATTCAGATTTCCGTTCTTTTCATGATATACCGCCATTTCGATCTCCGAATACTTCTTTCTGCCGTTGGAAAGATAAGCGAGGATCCTCTCCATATACAGGCGGCTGCTGTAATCAGAGAGAAGAAGATTGTTCAGATAGATAAAGACGCTGCTTCTGAAATCAAGTATGATATTGCAGATATTCTGCTTCAGAGTTTTGTTTCCGTCGATCTGCTGATTGACGAAAGGAGACCCTCCGAATACGGAATAAAAAGCCGCCTTATCATAAACAGGAAGATCTTTATAGAAATCCCGGCAGGCATAATAATCCAGTTCTTCCAGTTTTATGATCAGGGTAAACCTTCCGAACAGAGCGTTCTTTTCTTCCAGCAGCTGCTTCATCATGCCGATATGGGAACCGCTCAGGATCAGATCGATGTTCCTGTACTTTCTGTCAATGATCCTCTGAAAACAGGAATCAACATAATCGGAGTCCTCAAACTCTTTCAGATACGGATATTCATCGATCACGACAAGATACTTTTCAGAAAGGCCGTCAATGTAGTCAAAAACCTCTTCGAAAGAAGAGAAACTGACATAGGAAGGAAAAGACCGGCCTTTCAAAGCGATACGAACAAAATTATCAGTATTCTCTCTGATCGTACTTCTGACGCACTCATAATAAAGAAGCGTGCGCCTGCTTTGTTTTGCCGCCTCCAGGATCAGTGTCGTCTTTCCGATCTTCCTCTTACCGTATATCACGATATTCTGATGATCTTTCTCAAGACAGTTTCTGATCTGCTTCAGTTCCTCTTCTCTTCCGATAAACATTATGACCTCTTATACCGTATTTCATTACGGCGTATTCTATTACGGTATAATTATAACACACTCTTCAAACAAAAAAAGCCAGCACTCCAACCTGCTGACTCCTTCGTTTTCAGAAAAGGGATTTCTTAATGAAAAAATTATTGTTTACATGTTTATGATAACTGTCGAATCTGAACTCCGTGTGAATTAAAGTGAATTCTAACTGAATTAAAAAGCTGCCTCATATCAGCAGCTTCATTTGGAGCAGATCAGATCTTTGCGATTCGGAAACAGAAGATCAGATCTTTCTATCAATATAATATCTTCTTAACAGGTCTCAGACAAGTTAAGATTGGAACAATTTATGACTGCTGCATGATACAGCAGTCAGAGAAAGGAATGAATCAGAACTATGCCGGCACATAAGGAGGAGCACATCTGTATGAATCATCTGGCAGTAAAAGGGAATATGAGTCTGCCGGCAGAAACCTTCCTCATCCTCATCTTAGCTTCTGGAGTTCTTCCTGCATATGTCCGGATATGAAAAAGGTACTGTCCATTAAGACAGTACCGGTCGGCCTGTTTTCCTTTCTCATATCGAAAACAGCCTGCAGGTTATATACCGATTCATCCGATCAGAAATCGATCTGATCATCCTGCGCCAGATCCAGCGCCGCATTCCAGTGATCGATCATTTTGTCATAGCCGATCTGATCCACGATCACTTCACTCAGGATACCCAGAGCTTCCCTCTGTGAATATCCCTCCTTCATCAGTGAAACCATAATCACCCTGTAGGGATTTCTATTTGCCTTTTCCATGTCTTAATTATCTCATCCGTTCGAAACCCGCAGCATTTCCGAATCATTCACTTTTTTTCCACAATTGTGGATAATTTTTGTGGAAAACTACCTTTTCCAGCCGGAAAAAGAGAATTTCATGCCTTATCCGCAATCTGTTATGATTAAATCATGAGTTCGATCAACATCATTCCCATCGGATCGGGATCCACAGGCAACTGTATCTATCTTGAGATCGGCGCTTATCCTCTGCTGATCGACATGGGTATCGGCTACCGCAGAGTCAGGGATGTGCTGCAGAAACACGGCAGGGATCTTTCCGATGTGAAAGCGATCTTTCTCACCCACGGACACTACGACCATGTCAAGGCAGCACCGGCGATCGCCAATCACAGCAGCTGCAATATCTATTGCGATGAGTCGGCCATGTATCCGATCCGGAAGATCGATGAAAACAGAAGGATCGTTCATAAGATCAACGAGATAGCCGAAGTCCTTCCGGGACTGATCGTTTCATCCTTCTCTGTTCCCCATGACTATGTAAGGACCTGCGGATACACCTTTACCTTTGAAGGAAGGAAAGTCTCCCTGGTCACGGACTGCGGTCAGATGAGCGAAGACATCATCAGCAATCTGATCGGATCCGATGTGGTCATCATCGAATGCAATCACGACGTGGAGATGCTGAAAAAAGGGCCCTATCCTTATCTCTTACAGAAACGCATCCTTTCCAAATTCGGTCACCTCTCCAACGATGACTGCGCCGCTACGGTATTGCGACTCTATCAGGAAGGAACGAAGCACTTCCTGCTGGCACATGTCTCTCTGATCAACAACACTTTCGAGACTGCTTATCAGACTGTAAAAGATAAAACCGAAGGCTGCGATCTTGATCTCTATGTCTGCAGGGATGAAGGCGATGATCTGCTGACATACTGAAATGGTATGATGAAATAAAAGAAAAACAATCAATAATAGGAGGCAAATATGTTTGTATTCTGGGGCGACGGCTCGCAGGAAGCCAAAGATCTGGTCGATGCGGTGATCGTCAGAAGCACTGAAAACTTCAACTGGACATTTATCTTCATCCTTTCTGTCATCTTCTACGTTTACTGGAGCGAGATACAGAAAAAGAATTACAAAGTGGTCGTTGCCGGACTTTCGCTCTACGGCGTCCACTGGCTCTACGAGATCGGCAATGCGGTCATCCGTCACGTCTTCGGCTATCCGCTCTGGACCGTCAGCAACGCGTCAACGACATTCATCCTGCTGATCGGTGTCTGCTGGGAACTGTCGATGATGTTTTCCCTGGCAGGCATGATCTCCTTCAAGATGCTTCCGGATGAAAGGAACTTCAAAAACAAACTCATGGGAGCGATCTCCATGGCGCTGCTCTTTGCCCTGTTTGAGTCCTTCCTGGCAGGAACATCCAACCATTCCTTCATCTGGGTCTACAAGTGGTGGGGCGTCATTCCGGTCTTCTTCACGACCTACATCCCCTTCTTCCTTGCCAGCAACTTCGTTCCGGATCTGGAACCTAAAAAACAGAAGACATTCCTGATCACGGTGTGGTCACTGGTTGCCGTCGCTCTGGTCACTCTGATCCCGGCAGGCATCATCTGATGAAAAACCATAAAAGCAGATCGTTCACGGATCTGCTTTTGTTATGGTCTGATGAATTTCCTGCAGGATGATACTCACATATAAAAAGGACTCAGATGACTCCGAGTCCTTGTCTTTGTTTCATTTAACAGATCTTTTTATTCAGAAACAGACAGATTATTCCGCTTCTTTATTCTCGCCTTCTGCTTCTTCTTCCTTTCTCATGAAAGTCATCTTCATGAGTTCGGTCTCTTTCTTGGCCTGTTCAGCTTCCGCCTTGGCCTCTTCGGCTTCCTTCTTTAGCTGTCTCTGCAGAGCTTCGTTTTCCTTCTGCTGGACCTTCAGGGCTTCTCTTTTTTCTCTCTCGTTTCTTCTGACGACAGAGCCGATCTTCATGTACAGGACAAACATGATCAGACCCAGGAAGATGGCGATGATGGCCATACCCATCTTCTGCAGGACACCGATCGAACCCTTGACGATCGAATTGGAAAGAAGTACGACAAACAGCTGTTTATTACGGAAATACTGCCACAGTAAAACGAATGATCCGCCGACGACCAGTGCCAGTGCAATAAATCCGACTAATTTTTTCAATAATTTCATCTTTTTTTACCTCTTAATCATTTTATCACTATTATGATTTACTCTTCTATTTTTTTCACAGGGAACAAAGTGAACATCGCCTTGCAGATAAGAGATCCATTCTCATCCCTGATTTCAACTTCACAGACCTTGCTGGAAGCGCCGTCGTGTACGGTCTCTGCCGTAACGGTCAGTTTTACATCTGATCTCACCGATTTCAGGAAACTGATGCTGCTGTTCATGGTGACGACATAATGACCCAGAGAATATCCAAGCAGTCCGGCTGTGTTGTCACACAAGGTGAACAGATATCCTCCGTGTGCCGTTCCGTAAGGGTTGCAGTTGTTTTCGTTCACCCTTGTACCGACAACGATCTTTCCCGCTTCATAAGTCAGAAGCTCGCAGTCGCGGATCTCGCTTTTATGATTGAACAGTTCTTCAAATGTGACTGCCATACTACTTCATATCCAGATCGCTTCGGATCGCATCATGACGGCTCTTGACCGCTTCAGACCATTTGGGGCCGCTTTGATACATGTCACTCAGTTCCGCAAGTACCGTCGGCACATCGATATGCTGAGGGCAGGCATGCGCACACTGACCGCAGCCGATGCAGGCAGAAGGCTTCTTGTCTTCATCCAGTCCGTCAAGCCTGATAGAGGGTGTCAGGGTGGAAGTGTACTTCATGTCGTTGTAGCACTCCAGCAGATAAGGGATATTCAGTCCCATCGGACAGCCTTGACAACAATATCGGCAGCCGGTACACGGGACCCCTTTCTTCAGTGATTCAGCGATTTCAAACAATGTATCTTTTTCTTTATCTGATAATGGCTTATATGCTTCGAATGTCTTCAGATTGTCTTTTACCTGGAATACTTCGTTCATGCCCGAGAGGATGACTTTGACATTGTCCAGTCCCTGAACGAAACGGAAGGCATAGGAAGCATCGCTCGCATTTTCGTCAAAGACCTTCAGCTTCTTCGAGTTTTCTTCATTCAGCACCGCCAGTTTTCCCCCGCGGCAGGGTTCCATGATCCAGACACCCAGTCCGTGCTTCGTGATGATGTCATATTTGCGCTTGGCATCCTGCAGTGTCCAGTCAAGATAATTGCACTGGATCTGCACGAATTCAAACATGCCCTCATGTCTGTTCAGGAAATCCTCCAGCAGTTCGGGTCCGCCGTGGAACGAGAAACCGAAGTGTCTGATCTTCCCCTCTTCTTTCATCTTCCGCATATCATCAATGATATGATACTCTTTGCTCTCGTAGATCTTCACCGACCACTCGGTGATGTTGTGCAGCAGATAGAAATCAAAATAATCGGTGTTACATTTCTTTAAAGAGACATTGAACAGGGCGATGTTGTCGACCGGACCCGGCAAAGAGTGTCCCGGAAACTTGTCCGCCAGATAATAGGAATCGCGCGGATACTTCTTCAGCGCTTCAGCCAGAGCGATCTCAGACTTTCCTTCCAGGTAAGGATAAGCCGTATCAAAATAATTGACGCCTTTTTCAATCGCCAGATCTATCATCTCATTCACAATATCCTGATCGATCTCGCCGTCTTTCATGAGAAAACGCATGCAGCCGAAACCGAGTCTTGATAATTTCAGACCATGAAAATCACTGTAAATCATAAGTCACCTCTTTCGCCTTCATTTTAACACATGAGAAAACAGGCTTATCCAGCCTGTCCCTTTCATTCGACATTCCGTTACAGAAGTGATCAGTAAAGTTTGTGATCCAGATTCATATAGACATCAAACAGTTCCAGACACGCATCCCGGTCGATACATTCCAGATAGTCAGTTTTCTGACCTTCGGACATGATCATCTTCGCCATCTCCTCATCACGGAAACCGATCGCGGCATTGTCTTCAATCGTACATCCGTAATAGATCTTTTCAATATTTGCCCAGAGGCAGGCATACAGACACATCGGACAGGGTTCTCCGGTCGTATAGATCACAGAGCCTGAAAGATCGTGTGTACCTATATTCCTGCAGGCATCGCGTATGGCTGCGACCTCTCCGTGACAGGTCGGATCATGATCTCCCAGGACCCGGTTATGTCCCTTGCCGATGATCTGATCATCCTTGACGACGACAGCACCGAACGGACCACCATGACCCTGAGTAATCCCTTCAAGCGCTTCTTTGATCGCTTCATTCATATATGGATTTTCAGCCTTGATCTCTTTCATCAAAGATCCCCTCTTTCTTTCAGCAGTTTTTCAAAACGCTTTTCATTCATCTGTTCGTTGCTGATATATTCACCGTCAGCGAAGAGCGCATAAGTCGTGACCGGTGTCGGTGCATTCTGCGCCTCTTCTTTATTCTGAATGTGGACCGTCTTGAATGCAAGTCCCTTTTCTTCCGCATACTTCTTCAAGAGCGGAACATACTTCCCGTTGAACGGACACTGGCTCGTATAGTAGAGCACATATCCCTTTTCAGAAATATGCGGGTGTCTGGCGCAGTCCCTGAACTTCGGTTTTTCACTTTCTTTTTCAAAAGGCAGATACCACAGCTGTATCCCGTTGTCCGCTTCATCACATACTTCAAAGCCCTTGTATTCCAGAAACTTCGGATCGGAAAGGAAAGGCCGTTTCTTTGCGGAAGACAGGACACAGAGCCCCTTCTTTCCTTTTTCCTTGCTGTCGGAGATACATTCGTTCAGCAGATCGCTGGAATAGCCGTGCCCCTTAAAGGAACCGGATACCCACAGACAGTCGATATACATGCAGCCGTCCGCATCGATCGGATTCCAGGCGTTCTCTGCCGGAATGTATTCGATGAAACACTTTCCCCGCTCAACACTCTTGAGAAAGACCAGGCCCTCATCAAAGCGGTCTTTCAGCCAGGCCTTTTTGGAAGAGACCTGAACATCATCGTTG
>JAEEGI010009834.1_pt1 | contig 20857 bp, 14 predicted proteins | sample 8958751 | NCBI WGS metagenome assembly JAEEGI01 (sample SAMN16246545, study PRJNA631951) | gut metagenome | biome: gut microbiome; feature: rumen; material: KS-attached | host: Bos | place: Iran: Karaj | collected 2018-10 | reverse complement strand
TTCTCTATCCGCCCGACATGATGGGGCCGATACTCTTCCTGCTTTCCCGCGCGTCAAAGGCCGTCACGGGGCAGAACCTGCTGGGAGAAGGCGGCAAGGTCATGACTTGAGCGCCGCAGTCGAAAAGGGCAAAATCCTAGGCCGGACGGAACCCGATGCGGAAACCGTCGAACAGGCACTCGCCTATTGCAAGGCCCTCGCAAGGCGTCCCGACTGGAATCACAGGATTGAGGCGACTGTCATCGAGGTCTGCGGCAACACGGGCTACAACTGGTTCGACATGCCGAATTGATTTCAAGTTTCTGCGGGTTGTCATGGCGTGTCGGAAGTCGCCTCGATGCGGGCGATTTCGGCGGCGTCCGCGAGGCTGACGTGTCCTTCGACACGGCCGTCGTCCAACGTGTTCAACCCGCCGCCGGCCTTTTCGCGCTCTTCCAGGTCGCGGAAGAGGCGAATCAGGTCGCGTGTTGAGCAGATGCCGAACCAGAAGGTCGAAATGACGCCTATGACGCAGGCGATGCAAAGCGAGCCGATGAAGAACCAAATGCCCCACCACGATTCCGGCTGTTCGGGCAGGATGCCCTTCGCGCCGAGGAAGTGCCAGAGGACGTTGCCGATGAAGCAGACGCAGAAGCCCCAGCCGAAGGAGTAGATGAAGACCGACCAGGCCAGCGCCTTGTCGCCGCGCGTGTAGTTGCCGTCGATTCCGAGGATGCGTTGGAGCAGGGGGACGTGCGCGGACTCGCGCGCCTTTTCACGTTCGTCGGCGTATGCGCCGCGGTGGAGGAGGCGGTCCATGTTGAAGGGCTTGCGGCAGGTCGCGAGCGAGACGAAAATGTAGAGGAAGAGTGTGAAGAGCTGTGTGAGGACGCCGACCTCAACCGAGTTGATTGGGAATTTGTCGGGCGTCAGCTCCCAATGGATGTAGGGCTCGAACGGGCTGGAGAGCACGCGAAGGAGGTGGTCGAGTCCAGGGCCCCAGCCGTGCGCGGCAATCCACGGATAGAGGCTGGAGACCCAGTATTTCTGCGCGAAGATGGCGGCGACAGCCGCCGCGGCGCCGAGCAGAAGGGCGGCGAAGGCGCCGGCGGTTGTGCCGCGCTTCCAGTAGAGGCCCAGTGTGATGACGGGTCCTGAGGCCATCCAGAGGGCGCCTGTGATGGCGAAGAACATGAGGATGAAGTCGACCTGTCCGAAGAAGTAGCTGAAGAGGAAGCCGGAGACCGCCACGCCGCAGATGGCGATGCGCAGGTAGCGTATCTGGTGCGAGGGCGACCATGCCGCGCGCCGCAGCGGGAGGATGAAGTCCTGGACGATGACGCTTGCCCAGCCGTGGAGGTAGGTGGTGTCGGTGGAGAGCATGAGGAAGAGGGCCATCGCGCAGAAGAGCCCCACGAGTCCCGTCGGAAGGATGGAGCGGATCGTGGCCGGCACGCGCATCTGGGTGAAGATTGTCGCGAAGGTCTGGTTGCGGGCGCGCTTGCCGCCCCAGGCGGCACGTTCGTCGGGCGACATCGCGGCGAGTTCCTCCTCGGTGCGTTCGCCGCCAAGGGTTGCGGAGGCGGCGGCGAGGAACGGGTCTGCAGTCTCGTTCTTGAAGTGCTCCTTTTGCGCCGCGTGAAGCGCGGCCACGTCTTGGGGCGCGGAGGCGTCGCCCTCGGCGACCATGGCGCGGTACTCCTCGCGCGTAGTGAAGGCCGTGCGCGGCCCGACGGCCGCGAAGGCGTCGGCGAGCGCCTCGGCTTCGCCGGCTGGAAGCTCGACTCCGGATGAGAAGACGACGTCCTCGTAGGCCTTGGCCGCGAGGGCGGCGCGGGAGCGCACCGACTCCTCGGCGAACCTCGGGTGGTTGTTGAAGGTGTATGCGACGACGGCTATGAGGACATACATCATCGAGCTGAAGCCGGATCGCCATGTGCCGAGGACGGCGCCCATCTTCGCCTCGTGGGCGTTTTTGGCGGCGCTGTCATAGCTGCGGCTTCCCCAGGAAAGGCGCATGAGGAACATGCTGAGAAGGCCGGACATGACGAAGAAGATGTTGAAGTCGCGGAGGTCTCCGGTGTCGAAGGGGTTGAGGAAGCTTACGCCGTCGGGACGCGCCGACAGCGCCGGGAGGAGGTCGTTCCACCAGGAGAACTTCATGAGGAAGAAGACCACGATAACGAGGTAGATGGGGTAGCTCAGGATGCCCTGGACGCAGTCCGTGACCATGATTGTGATTTGCCCGCCGGTGCAGGCGATGTAGCAGGCGAGGGCGAGGGCGACGAACATGATGGCGGCGAAGGTTGAGACCTTGACGCCGAAGACGGAGAAGGAAACGGGGAGCTGCAGGAAGTACATCATGAAGCGCGCGCCGACGGCGGGGAAGATGGCGTAGTTGAGGACGCCGTAGAAGGCCTGGATGAAGCTCGCCGTGATGCGGAAGGGACGGTTGTAGCGCATCTCGAAGAACTGGCCCATGGTCATGGCGCGGGTCTCGCGGAAACGGTAGTTGCAGAAGCCGACGAGGCCGAGGACCATGCCGATTGGGGCGAGGATGGAACTCCAGAAGCCGTATGCGAAGCCGCTATTGTAGTAGGCCTCCATGTTGCCCACAAGCGTGATGAGCCCCATGCCGGCCTCGGCGGAGGCGACGCAGAGGACGTATCTGTGCGCTATTCGCCCGGCCGACAGGAAGTCGGCAACGCCGTGCACGTATCGTTGCGCGCGCAGTGCGGAGTAGATGACGAAGGCTACGGGAAGTGAAAAGAGAATCCAGTCGATGATATGCATGGCGGAGTGGAGGAGTGGAGGAGTGGGGGAATGGAGGAGTGGAGTGGCTAAAGTTCGTCGAGGTTGAGGTTGTTTATTGTGTCGTCGGTTTTGCCGAAGACATCCTCGGATTCCGCCAGGTTGGTCTTGTTCCGGATGGCCTTGCTCATAATGCCGACGAGGTTGTTGAGGAACTTGATTTCGTCCTTGCCTTCCTCTCGGTCGCAAAGGGCGGAGGCGTCGGCGTACGCCTGCATGGCGCGCTGGTAGTCCTTGTGCTTGCGGGCCAGGGTGGCTATGCGCTTGTGAAGCGGTTTCTTGCCGGCCCAGGCGTAGCTCATGCCCTGTTCGTAGCACTTGATGGCCTTTTTGTAGTCGCCGAGTTGCGCCAGTATGTCGCCGACAAGGACCCGGAGGTTATCGCGCGCGACGGGACCGGCCGCCTTGCACTGCGCGGCGTTGGCAAGAGTTTCCTCGCCGAGTTTCGCCGCCTCTTCGTACTTGCCGCCGCGGTAGAGCGCGTAGACGAGGCGGGCCTTGGCCTTGAACGCCTCGTCGTTTGGAATCAGCTGCTGGTGGCCCAGCGGCGCGAGAGCGTCCTCGATGATGGTACGCGCCCGTTCGAGGCGCTCGGGCGTGGGATGCCAGTCGTATCCGGAGACGCCGATTACGGCAAGGCCCTTCCGCAACTTTGCCAGCTTGACCGTGGCGGGTGGAAGATCGGGGATGGCCGCGATTTCGTCAAGCGCGGCCTCGGCAGTGTCGGTGTCGCGATAGCGGAGCGACAATTCCGAAACGCGGAAAAGGGCCTTCACGCGGCGCTCCGGGGCGTCGGCGTAGTTGTCGGCCGCCTCGCGGTAGGCCGCGCACGCGAGGTCGCACATGTTGCGGCGCGAGTAAGTCGTGCCCACGAATTCAAGCATGCGGCCGCGGTTGACGCCCTTTGTCTGGAATTCCGGAAGGGCAAGGACGGTGTCTCGCATTTCACGGAGCAGCTTGACGCCGGGAGTTGCGGTTATTGTCTTGGAGAGGATGCCCAAGGCGGCCTCAAGGGCTTGAAGTTTCGTTTCCGGCTTTACGCCGTCGACGCGCAGAACGCCATTGAGGACGAGGGATCCGGCCTTGGTGCGCTCCTTGGCGATGAGCTTTGCCTTGCGGAGCTTGATGCGGGCCTCGTCGTCTGGTGCGAGGCCGCCTTCTTCAAGGCGCTTGTCGATGGCGGCGACGGCCGTCTCAGGGCTGTTGCCGACCACTATCGTGTCGATTTCCTTGAGGAATTCGTCGATGGGCGCTGCAAACGCCGCGGCGGCCGCGATTGAGAGGATAACGGTTACTGATGCAAGCCTATTCATAAAGTTTCTCCGTGTTGACATCCTTGAGCGCCTTGCCAAGGGCGATGATTCTGTCGGCGGCCTCCGCCCTCATGTCGTCCAGTTCGACGCTTTCAGGGTCGATGAGCTCGGCCCACGCGTAGTTGCGTCGGCCAAGACGTTGCAGTTCGCGCTTGTCCGAGCGCATCGCCTCGCGGGCGAGACGGCGCAGCAGGGTTAGGTAGCGGACGTCGTCGAGCCCTTCGCGTTGGGCTTCCCAGCCGACAGTGTCGACGACGCCGTCCTTTGTCGGGTACACGATGCAGAAGTTGCCGTATCTGCTGCCGTCGGCCACGAAATTGTTCCAGCAGTTGAAAGCCTCGTACCAGCAGTAGTTGCAGTCGCCGTCGAAGTTGGCCATGTAGATTCTGATGCCCATGTTGCGTCGCCAGATTTCCGGATTCTCCGGGCCGGAGAAGGGGGCGGCGTAAGTGCCGACGCGGCATCCGGCCTCGTGCCAACTGCGGTTCACCGTGCGCCCGATGTGGGCGGGGATGTTGTCCCAGTCGGCCATGAAGCCGACCCATTCGGCGACGCACATCGATATGTACGCCTTGCCCCCGAAGTGCTGGAGCGTCGCGAAGAAGGGCATTTCGCGGCGTACGGTCGCCGGGCCCGCCTCGTCGATGCCGTAGCAGTAGGTGTTGGTATGGCCGAGCTTCTCCCGCAACTTGTTCATGACACGCCTGCAGCGGTTCGTATGGTTCGCCATGCATTTGGCGAAGAGCTTGGGGTGGGCCTCGACCGAGATGTCTCCGCCGTAGTCCTTGATGTAGCGTCCCATGCTGCACCACTCGCCGTCATGGGCAGACAGGTCGCCCTTGATGGGGTTGGTCTCGATGCCGGCCTCTTTCATCAGGCCGATGTAGATGTCGGAAAGGTCCTCCTCCTCCGCGTCGCCGTAGGCGATGCCGAACGGGTTGGGCATGTTGTGCTCGCCCATGTTCTTGAGTTCCGCGAGAAGGCGCCGGCAGCCATTGGAGAGGCTGTAGTCGCCGCCGTAGTGTCCGCCGCCGAGCTTGTTGCCGATTCCGATGTGGTTGTACCATGTGCCGAGGAACTTCTCGTCGATGTTGTAGCGCGGGGCGCCGCGCGGGAGTTTGAATGGGTAGACGTGGATGGTCAACGGCAGGGAGCCGGCCGGTTTGCCATCCAGCGTGAACGCCAGACTGCCGGAGTAGTCGCCTGGCGCGGCGTCCTTCGGGATGTGTACGGTGATCCAGAACTGGCTCAGATCACCCTGCACGACCGGCATAGGCTGGAATGTCTTTGCGTCGTGCACGGGTTCCGCGCCGACCTCGAGCGTCTGCATGTTCTCGGTGGTGCCGTACTGGCTGATGTCGGCGTAGCGGTCGCCGTCGGGGTCTGAGATGCGAAGGTAGTTCTTGCGCTTCTCGCGGACGACTTTGACCATTGCGTCGTCATGGAGCAGGATTTCGGGGGTGAGCACGGGGAATTCCTTGCCGCCGCCGAAGTAGGACAACCAGCCTGAGGCGTGCGAGAACCAGACCTTCACGGTCCTGATGTCGACCATGGAGGCGGGGAATTTTGCCCCGCCAGGCCCGGTGAGATCGGTTGGTTCGATGAAAAAGGTGCCGGACTTGTAGGGGTATGCCATGAAAGAGGCGCCCTCGAACTCGCCCAATGCGGCTCGCATGGGGAGGACGTTGCACGGGGCGGCATCCTCGGGCATGCGGAACGGCAGGCGCTTTAACCAGTGGTAGGGATAGATCGCGATCGGGAGAATTGCCGCGTCATCAAGGGCTTTTTCCGTGGTGCCGGTGGCGAGGCGGGTGAGTTCGGGAAGGTCCCATCTTGCCTTTTGCAGCAGCATCCAGTCGCGGACATTGCCCGTTTCCCCGAAGGCACTTGCGCGCCCAGCCATCTCTGCGCACCATTTCTTGAATGAGGACGTGGCGTTCGGCGCGGCGGCTGCGGCGGTGAAGTCGTCGGCGGTCGCCTTCTTTTCGGCGGGGGAGACTTTCATCGTCAGGATTTCCGCCGGTGTCGCGGCGTAGTTCCAGACGCGGATGTCGGCGATTGCCCCTTTGAATTTCTTCGCGAAAGGCATTCCGAAAAGGTTGTTGACCGGGGCGGGCTCATCGGCCCAGAGCGGCACGTCTCGCTGCGGGTAGCCGTCGACCCAGACGGTGAACACATTGTTCGAGATGGAGTATAGAAAGGCCGCGTGGTGCCAGACGCGCGTCATCGTGTTCGAATTGCCTTCGAGCCGCGCCCAGAGGTTGACTGTGCCGAAGTCATTCTGTTTCGTGGGCATGTTGAATGTGAGCGGGGCCTCGCTCCAGCTGAAATCGGTCTTCATGGAGAAGCCGAAGGCTATTGGACAGTTTGCAATCCTGTCGGCCCGGAACCAGAATGAGGCGGCCACTTCGTCGCCCGTGAGCTTGGATGACGCCTGCTTCGCGTTGATGCGCACCGGGGAGGCGGATGAACCGTCGAACTGGATGTACGGTGTGCCCGTGGGGCCGCCAGACTGGACTTTGACCTCGTCGTCCATGTGGAGTTCGAGGTTGTTCTGTAGCGAAGAGGCGACGCCGTCCGCGACTTCTGTGAAGTCAACGGTCACGAACGGATTGGCGCAGGCCGCGAGAGCGGTGAAAAGGGTGGCGAGGAAGGGATAGGGCTTTTTCATGGCTTCGTCCTCCTAGAATTTAATGTCGTCGAGGTCAATGCCGTTGCCCACGGTGTCCGGTTCGTCGAGGAGGTCGTCGGCCCCCGGGGCAGGCTTCTTCGGCTTGGGCTTGGCCTTTGTCTCGTCTTTCGGCGGTGGCAGGACGGGCCTGTCGGTAAAGCGGGCGAGCAGATAGTCGCGCCGCAGGCGGTTCATTTCGTCCGCGATGAAATAGAGGCGTCCGAGCTGGGAGAAGATTTCGTCCTGGTACGACTTAGGCATGGTGAGCACCTTTGGTTTTGGGATGCCCTCGCGGAAGTTGAAATAGAGGACGGAGTCCATGTTCCTGTTGCGGTCGATCATAGGCTTTACGCGAAGCTTGTAGAACACGTCGTCGCTATCCGGGTTTTTAGGCTCGAACGTTGGTTTGCCGGGGTCGAAGTAGTAGATGTACTTTTCCGTCTGGTAGGTGGACCAGCGGGTGTTGAAGTATTCGTCGCGGCCTCTGTAGCGCGGCCCGGTCTCGTCATTGGACAGCACCGCGCCACGGACTGCGTTGACCAGCGGGTCCCCGCCGCGCGCCCAGCTCAGGATGATTGGGTCGTCGAGCGTGCCCCAGGTCGAGACGGCGCCGTCGGGCGCGGTGTATTCGGCCATCAGCCGCCAGGAGACGGGGAATTTTCCCTCGTCAAAGGGAATGCGGCCGTAGAGCGAAGTCCATGAGAAGTAAAAGGACGCGTACCATCCGTCCGGCAGGGATGAGAAGCTGTAACTTGGGCGGTTGTTCCGCGTGTAGAAGCCGTTATAGTCCGGCACCAGCGGCTGGACGCGGGATTTCGGCAGTCTGACATTTTTCTCCTCGATTCCGGAAACACTCGGCTTGCGCGGAATCGGCTCCGCGCGCTTGTTCATGTTGTAGGAGAAGCATATCGGGGCATGATCAGTGGAGGAGTTCTTCATGCCCTGGCGTATTTGGACAATTAGCCGTCCGCCTATGTCGCCAACGTCGGTCGTGCGGCCGATGCCTTTCATGAAAACGAACAAATAGAACCCTTCGCTTGAGAAAATAACCGCCCCGCGAAGTCCCGCCGGGCCCGTGAAGTGCGGGGCCTGCTTCTCGTCAAACTTGTCGAAGCCGGCCGCTATGGACTCGTATGTCTCCCCGAAGAGCGACTTGAAGGTGCTGTTCCGCACGGGGTATATGGTGGCCGCCTCGGCGGACGAGGCGAGAATGGCCGCCGTCAGGGCCGCGGCGGAAATGGTGCGTAGTTTGGTCATCTTATTTGCCCGCCTTTCTCAGGACGGCGTCGAGCCTGTCAATCCATGCTATGCAGTCGAGGCGGATGGCCTCGGCCGAATCGTCCTTCGGATAGAGCCATTCCACCCAGGAAAGCGCCTTGCGTCCCTCGATGTTGATCTTGTTGTCGAGCTCCGCCAGATAGCGGGCTTTGCGGGCGAGGACGGTGACCGCCGAAAGATAGCGGGCGTCGATCGCGGCGTCGCGGACGCCTTCCCACGCCAGTGTCGGGATAAAGCCCGAGCGCGTTGGGTAGAGGAATGTCCGCGACCGCATCGACGGCGAGGAAACGTCCGTCCACGGCGCCGTCTTTTCAACGAGACTCGGCAAGATGAAGCCGTCGTAGCCGAGCCAGTAGCATTCCATACCGAGGCGCCGCCGCCAGAAGCCAGGGTTCTCGATGCCTGGATCGGTGTCGACAAAGAGGTAGTCGGGGATGCCCACCGCGTGCCACCTGTCGAGCTGCCTCGTGTCGGAGTATTCCGTGAATCCGTAGGGGCCGCCCATCCTGTCGCGTATTCCGACGTCGTTTTCCGCGGGGAGCCCGTTGCGCATCGGGGAGGCGAGGACATCGGCGGCTTCGCCGTAGATCTTCTCGTCAGCAAAGGCCCATGCCTTTGCACCTGTCCCGTCTACGGCGTCGAGCGCGGACACGAACGCCGTCATGTCCTTGCATGGGGCGACGAAGAGGCGCGTGTCCGCGAACCCTGCGGCAAGCGCCTGTTTCGCTGTCTTCGCGAGGGCGTCGGCGTCTGGAACGGGGCCTTCGGCGGCCGACGGCTGGTCGGCGAGCCAGAGCGTCTTGGGCGTTTTCGCGCCGAAAAGTTTCTTCGCGTCGCCGAGGTTTTGCGGGGGGATGACCGGCGTGATGCCGTAGGAGGCGAGGAAGGCGCACGATTCCGGCGTGACGCGGTCGGGCGGAAGAACCGCGACCGAGGCGAACGGCTCGAAGACGTTGGCCTTGACCGGGGCCGGCGAACGTCCGGAAATGACCTTTGTCCCATCCGTGTCCTCGCTTCCAAGGAAGCGGCTTATCCCTTCGGGAAGCACATAGTCGATGACGCGGAGGTCAAGGTCGAAGTGGCCGAGCTCACCGCCGTCGGCCTTGACGGCGATGCGGCCATGGAAGAGACCGGGCTTGGCATCGGACGGGATGTCAAGCGCGATATGGAATTCCCGAGTCTCGTTTGCGGCGATGGGGAAGGGGAGCAGGCGCGTTGCGTCGTCCGCGACCACCACGTCGGCTGAAGGAGGAGCATATTGCGGCGCTTCACCGGCGGCCGAAGTCCGAAGGAGGTTCGCCTTCTTTTCGGGATCGGTCTTTACGAGGGAGTCGTCGTGCAGGAGCAGTTCGGGGACGAGGATGGGGTCGCCAGGTGCGCGGCGCATGATGAACCAGGCGTTGCCGTCCTGGTACCAGCACTTGACGAGGTGAATGTCGGAGGAGATGCCGTCGAGGCCTTCGACGGAAAGCTCGGCCGTGGCGATCGCCTTGGAAGAGCGGATGGCGAAAGTCGCGGTCGCTGCGGCTCCGCGCGCGCTCACAATGGCCACGCAGGCGTTGGTGCCGCCTTCCGGCAGCGGAGTGTCAGGCAGGGTGCGTTCTCCTGAACTTGTCCAAGTCTGCCAGCCGAGCAGCGGCTGGCGCAACGGCGGAGTGGCCTGCGGCTTGGAAGGGGTGGCCGCGAACGAGGCCGCCGAGATGGCAATGAGGGGCAGTAAAGCCAGATTTTTGTTCATGCCTTAAGTGTAGCATGAACAGTGCCAGTTGGGAAGGCAAATGTTGTGCGGCGGCCAGTTGGCCGCCGCACAACATTTGCCTTCAATTACAGGGCCCAGACAAAGACAAGAACAGCGGCTTATTGCGCAAGGAGAGCCGCCAGAGGTCCCGCGTCGGCGGCGTGGCGGCGGAAGGCCGCTTCATCGCCGGCCTGCAACGCGGCTATTGCGGCTGCCGCATGCTGCTGGGGCGTTTCGGCCCAGCGATTGAGAAACGCGACCTTTTCCCGGGCGTCTATCTTTGCGATCGCCAGCGGAATTTCGCGCGTGAGGCCGTTGGAGTCGGTGAACTTGACGATTAGTGCCGAGCCGTTGAGACGCGCGGGTGTGACGGTACGGGGCTTCCCCATGTATGTCAAGGTCACAGCCTCGCCTTGTTTGGCGAGAATCGCGGCGCCGACGGCTTCGTCCGGTGATGGCAGTTGCGACAATAGGGCGGCGGCGGCCTTGGCTTCAGGCGTGCCCAGTGCTTCGCATTTTGCCTTGGCGGCCTCAAAGTCGCCTTTGCGGATCAATTCGCCGACAGCTTCGGCGAGAGTCGCGGACGCTGGCGATTGGGAGGCTGGGGGAGGGGCGGGCGTGGCCCGCCCCTCGTCTTGCGACTTGCCACTTGCGACTTGCTCCGCGGCAGGAGTGGGCTGGGGGCGGGCGCGGTCTTCAAGCGGGTCGCCGGTCGTCGAAGTTCTGGGCGGATTGATTTTCGCGTATGGGTTTGGAGGAATCTGCTGAAGCTGTCTTGGCGCGGCCGGAGCATCCGATGTTGCCGGCTTCTGGCTTTTGGCTTCTGGCTTCTGGCCTTCGGCTTCCGGCTTTTGGCCTTCGGCTTCCGGCTTTTGGCCTTCGACTTGCCTCTCCACGAGGGCGTCAACGGCGGGAATGGCGATTTGCGGGGCGACCTTCTCCGGGAGATGGAGCGGGTTCCTGAGACGGCAATTGGCGAGCCATGCAAGCCAGAGAATCAGAACGAGCCAGGCGACAGGGTGGAGACGCTTCCTGCCTTTGCCTTTTATAGCGTCAAGTTCAGGGGTGGGACCGGCTGGAGCTCCACCGGCGACGACAGTGTTCTGGAGGATAATTGTCGCGCTTGCGTTTGGCGGAAGCTTGCGTGTGGCCGGAGGCTTGCCGGACAGGATGCGCCTGATGTCGGCAAGAACGTCGCCCCATGAGTCGTAACGGTGTTCCGGCTTCTTCATCGTAAGGCGCGAGAGAAAGGCGACGAACTGAGGGGTGATCGCCGGGTTCGCCTCTCGCGGATTGGGAAGCTGTCCATCCTTCTGCAGCTCGAAGGTCTTGAAAGGGTCTGGAGTGTCAAAAGGAATTTTCCGGGTGACGAGATAGTACAGGACCATGCCCAGCGAATACATGTCGGAACGCTGGTCGATTTCAGCCGAGCCCTGGGCGTGTTCAGGTGAGACAAAGTTCGGCGTTCCAACTAGATCGTCCCCGTCAATTGAGGGGCCGTCTTCAGGATCGTGTGCCACGATCGCCAGGCTGAAGTCGGTCAGCTTGAGGTTGCCCGCTGAGTCAAGGCGGATGTTCTGCGGCTTTAAATTTCGCAGGATCAAGGGGGCCTGCGTCCCGGCGTATGCAAGGACTTCGGCAACGCCTGAGGCTACGAGAAGAGCTTCTTTGGCGGAAAAGACCCCACGGGCCTCGACGATGTCCGAAAGCGAGGGGGAGTCAGTGTATTCGGCGAGGATGTATGGGGGGGCCGCGTCCGGATTGACGTCGTAAATCTGGGTCAAGGCGCCATGGTTGAGCTTGGAGATGAGCCGGGACATGCGGATGTGGTGCGCGATCTGCTCCTTGGTCAGGCTCGTGGAAATCTGCCGCACCTCGACATCGCGTTCAAGCGACGTCTGGCGGGCCTTCCAGATTATAAAAGTGCTGCCCTCGCTGACAAGGGAGAGGTCGGATAGGCCGGCGATTTCAGGGGCGTTCATGGCGATGTCCTTTCTTGCGTGGGTCTACTTCCCGAATTGACAAATTGAGCAACTGCGGCAGTCGAGGTGGAGGGGCGGCGGGAGCGAACGTCCCGATTTAACTGCCTCACGCGCCTGAAGGTGGTTGATGAGGGCCAGAAGGAGACCAAGCGTTATGAAGCCGCCTGCAGGGAGTATGAAAAGCACCAAGGAGGGCGACGCCGGCAATGTGAACTTGAGGTCGCCCCAGACCGTCAGAGCACCGGTCGCGACGAGCTCGCGTATCGAGGCGATGAGCGAAAGCGCGAGCGTGAAGCCGATTCCCATGCCGAGACCGTCGGCGAGGCTGTGCGCCACCGGGTTCTTGCTGGCGAATGACTCAGCCCTGGCGAAGACGATGCAGTTTACGACTATGAGCGGTATGTATATTCCGAGTTTGTCATGAAGCGCGGGAAGGTAGGCCTGCATGAGAAGGTCCACGACCGTTACAAATGTGGCGATTACGACGATGAAGCATGGAATGCGAATTTGGGCTGGGATGATTTTGCGCAGGGCCGAAATCGCCGCGTTGGAGCCGCAGAGGACGAAGGTTGTGGCGGCCCCCATGCCAAGGGCGTTTTCAAGCGAAGTCGTCGTGGCGAGAGTAGGGCACATGCCAAGGACAAGCCGGAAAGTCGGATTCTCCTTGAACAGGCCGCGAGTGAAGTCGGAAAAAAGGGACATGGTGTTAGAGTCGTTGGTGCCGAAATTGTTTTCTCATTATACCATATTTCGCAAAGCTATTGCATTTCGGCACCAGATAACTTATAATCTTCATCATGGAAAGCAGCATGAAATCATTGTCGCGAATTGCCTTTTCGCTTATGTTCTCCGTTTCCGTCGCGTTGGCATCGGGGAAGACGGCGAGCAACGACATCGTTGTGGCAAGTTGGAACATTGAGAACCTCTTCGACGCGGAAGACGACCCCAATAACGAAGGGGACGACGAGTTCACCGCGTCAGGCTGGACACGCTGGTCGGAGGCGCGGTACCGCCTTAAGCTGACCAACTGCGCGGACATCATTTCAATGATGAAGCCGGACGTCCTCGTCATAGCCGAGGTTGAAAACAAGCGCGTTCTGCGCGACCTGTGCGAAGTGCTCGACAAAGTCTACCACTACCCGATGCCGCATATCATCCACCGCGACTCGACCGACCACCGCGGCATCGATGTGGCCATCTTATCCCGGATCAAGCCTGCTCAGGTCACCTGGATCAGACCAGGCACGGGGCTTCGCGACTCCGTGGCCGCAGACTTCAAGACCGCTCACGGACGCTTCACTGTCATCGGCAACCACTGGAAGTCGCGCTGGGGCGACAAGAAGCAGTCCGACGCCACACGTTCCTTCATGGCGAGCAAAGTCAAGGCCCACTGGTCCTATCTGCTCAGCAAAGACCCCGCTGCCGCAATCATCGTCACCGGCGACTTCAACGACAACATCGACGACGAAGTCCCGCAGAACGCCGGCGGATTCTCCCTCGACCGCAAGGAGGTCCTCGAAGAAGGCGCCGAACTCTTCAACCTTTCCTCGGAGCTGCCGCCGGAGAAGCGAAACACATACTTCTATTCCCAGACCAAGACCTGGAACTCGTTCGACCAGATGAACGTCTCTCGCGGTCTTCTCCAGGAAGGGGTTCCTGCCTCGCCGTGGTATACTTCGTCAGCGCTTTTCGAGGTTGTCGCCACAGACAAGCAGCGCCAGAAGGACTATTTTGACGCACCCTATCCCTTCCGCCGCATCGGCACGAAAAACGGACATAAGATTCTCAACGGCTACTCCGACCACTTCCCGGTCCTCATCCGCCTCAAGCAGCGCCCCCAGCCATGACGACGATACCCGACTGGCGCTCACGGACACGCCTGCTCTACGGCGACGCCGGCGCTTCCCTCATCGCCGACGCGGCCATTCTCGTGGCCGGTCTTGGCGCAGTCGGCTCGGCGGCGGTCGAGGCCTTGGCCCGAAACGGCGTCGGGCATTTGATCCTGATTGACTTCGACGCCGTCGAACCCTCGAACATCAACCGCCAGCTCTACGCCCTCCAGTCCACAATCGGCCGCGCAAAGTGCGAAATCGCGCGTGAACGCGTCCTCGACATTAATCCCGACTGCGACGTCGCCACGTTGCCTGAGCGGCTTCCCTCGAACACCGATGCGCTGGGGGCGCTGCTTTCGTCCCTGCCGCATCCAGCTGTAATCGTCGACGCCATCGATGACATCGGGGCAAAGGCCGCGCTCGTCATGCACGGACTCCGCACCGGCGCTCCCGTGGTTTCAAGCATGGGCGCCGCGCGTCGGTTCGACCCGTCGCAGGTGCGGACGGGAAGTCTTGGCGAGGTGTCGGGCTGCCCGCTGGCCAAAGGATTGCGCCGTGCCTTGCGCGAGCTCTTGTCGAACAGCAATGGTTTTCCAGGCCTTAGTGTAGAGAACCTGCCCGCATCGTACCTCACGTGCGTCTATTCGCATGAGGCGCCGGCACCGCAGGTCTCCGCACCGGAGTTCGGGCCTCGCGCAATGGGCAGTTCAATCTGCGTCACAGGCGCCTTCGGCCTCCTGGCGGCATCAGCGGCGCTGAAAATGGTAAGTCGGTTATAAGGAGGCATACACATCATGAACAAGCCGGTTTTACCTTCCTGTTTCCTTCTTCTCGCTTCATCCATAGGGACAGCCGCGGTCGCGGCAGTCACAATGGATGCGCCAGGCCACGTGGCGGTCGAGGGCTCTCCCGTGGTGGCGCATGGCGGCGAACCGGGCACGTCATGGACGCTTCTTGACTGGCGCGGCCGCCCGACCGGCGCCAGAGGCGTCTTCGACAAGGACGGCTCCGCCAAGCTGCCGCCGCTCCCCACGGGATACTACCGGATGGTCGATGGCGGTTCCGACGCCGAGGGAAGTTCGCCGGACGCGACCAACGCCATGCGGGAGGCCATGGCCACGCTTGCCGTGGTCTCCAGTGGAGGTGCGGGCCCACTGGGCGCGCACGGTCCCGTAGAAGGAGGCGGCACCGCCGACTCCTTCTACGGCATCGACTCGGCGCAGAGCTGGGTTTCCCGACCTGGCAATTTCGAATGCCCATGGAACGGCGGCGACACCTTCCGCACCGTGAGCGACCTCATCCAACTCGCGGGGTTCCCACATGTCCGCGAGCGCCTCTCATGGCGTGAAGTGAATCCAAAGCCGGGCGTAATGAACTGCGCCCACTACATGTACAACGCCCACCTGCTCCAAAAGCGGGGAATCCTGATTTCCGGCATGTTCCATGACGCGCCGGAATGGGCCGGGCGGAAAAACAAGCTCCCCCTGGACCTCAACGCCGTCTACGATTTCTGCTCCATGATGGCCACCGTCTTCGGCGACCGCATGGGTGACTGGGAGTTCTGGAACGAGGAGGACATTCATTTCTGTCCCGAGCCAGTCTGGGACTACGCCGCCGCCCTGAAGGCCGCCTACCTTGGCTTCAAATCGGGACGGCCCGGCAAAACCGTTCTTCCGGGCGCACTTCTCATGGGCCCCGACCACCCTTACGCCCGCACGCTTTTCGATAACGACGCGGCCAAATTCGGGGATGTCTTCAACTATCACATTTATCTGCCCATTGTCAGCTATCCCAGGACCTTCGCCGGGCTCCGCGGCTTCATGGAGCGTTATGGCATTGGCGACCGTGCCATCTGGATTACGGAGAGCGGGACGAGACAGGAAGGCAACTCGACCAAGGAAGGCGTGAAGAAGGGACAGAAAGCCCATTCACCGGAACAGGAACTCGTTGTGGCCGAGTTCTACGCCAAGTCGCAGATCGCGATGCAGATGGAGGGCATCGCGCGCAACTACTACTTCGTCTTCGGCGCATACAACGAGGATGGCGGCGCCAAGGACTGGGGCGCAATGCGCCGCGACGGGACGATGAAGCCAGGCTACGCCGCAATGTCCACGATGATTCGCGAGGTCGGCCAGGCCAGACTGGAAGGCGAACTCCGCGTGGGCAAGGGGCTCCGCGCCTACATCTTCACCCAGCCCGACGGCTCGCAGACCCTCGCCTTCTGGTCCGTCTCCCCGGTTGACACAGCAGGGGGCGGTGTAAAGAGCGAACCTGATTTCGCGCGCGAGTTGAGGCTCGCGAAAGATGGGTTGCGCGCCCAGGCCCCCATGCGGGTCTCAGACCTCTGCGGCGTCGTGACAAACGTCACCCCAGAGGCCGATGGCGCAATCGTTCTTGCCGCTACGCGATATCCCGCATACATCTCAGGCCTGCATGGACTCGTGGCGGACGTCCCGGCGCGTCCGGCCGGCAAGGTGATGCCTTACGTTCCCGCGGCCGACGAGGATTTGTCCGTAATCATCCGCGTCGATCTGAACTCCACGGACTTCAAGGTCTCGGGCCAGAAGAACACGGCCCTTCTCAAGGGCGACAAAGGACACCTCCGCGTACAGGTGTGGAATCTGGGCGACACCTCCAAGACCGGAAGCGTGGAGGTCGCCGGCGCAAGCCTTGAAGGACTGCCTGAAACGATTTCGCTCGGCCCGCGCGGCACCCCTCCCGCCGAATTCGACTGCGTATTGACTCCCGGAGCGGATTCACCAAACGGCACGCTTGTCCTCACCGGCGTCTTCGAAGGACGGCGCTCAAGCCGCCTTTCCATGCCATTCGGCCCCGAAAAGAAGGACGCCAAGCCATGACCTCGCAGTCCTTCATTATGGTATAATGGAATGCGTGGAAATCAAGGAGAACATCGAGTCGGCGACGACCGACTACAAGGTGGACCTCGAAGTCTTCGAGGGGCCGCTTGACCTCCTTTTGTACCTGATCCGCAAGGACGAGATAGACATCTACGACATCAGCATCGAGCGCATCACGCGCCAGTACCTTGAGTATCTGGACATGATGAAGATGCTCGACCTGGACGTCGCCGGCGAGTTCATCGTCATGGCCGCGTCGCTCATGCTGATCAAGAGCCGCACCCTTCTTCCGGTCGAGACGCGTCCAGGCGAGGAGGAGGACGAGGAGGAGACGGACCCTCGCCTCGACCTTGTCCGCCAGCTTGTCGAATACAAGAAGTTCAAGGACGCCTCCGCGTCGCTCATGCGCCGCGAATTCGCCCAGGCCGACTGCTATCTGCTTGGTGGGGACGTGGTCGTTTCCGACTCCGACGAGACTGCCCCGAAACTGGCTGACATTGGTCTCTTCGACCTTCTCACGGCCTTTCAGGAGGCCTTGAAGCGCGCGCCGATCATGCCCCTCGGGCAGCTCAAGCCGATTATCTGGAGCGTTCCCGAGAAGATGCGGCTCATCGAGGGCGCAGTCACTTCAGCCGGCGGCGACGGGGTGGCCTTCTCGAAGCTTTTCACGGCGGAGTCGCCGCGCGGGGAGATCATCGTCTCGTTCCTGGCTCTTCTCGAGCTCCTGAAACAGCACCGCGTCGGCGTCCGCCAGAACGGGGCCTTCACCGAGATACTCGTCTGTCCGCCGCCGCCCGGAACCGTCATCGAATCAAGCACCGCCGAGGTGACCGAATATGCCTGATGGACAAGAACAAGCCCTTCCCCCCGAAGCCTTCGCATCCAGCCTGCGGCAGGTTGTCGGCGCGCTTATTTTCTCAAGCCCGGTCCCGATAGGGGCCGACGCCATCCGCAAGTGCCTTCGCGAAATGCCGGCGGACGACGCCGGTCGCCCCGCGCCGTACCGCGACGTCCTTCCGCGCGACGTGTTGTCCGCCATCCTCGACATCCAGCAGGACCTCGACCGTCTCGGCCTCGGCATCGCCCTCCAGGAGGTCGCGGGTGGCTACCGCTTCCAGACGCAGGCCGGCTGCGGACGCTGGGTCCGCGCGCTCCTCAAGAAGGACAAGCCAGCGCTCCTTTCCCGTCCCGCCCTGGAGACGCTTGCCATCATCGCCTACCGCCAGCCCGTTGCCAAGTCCGAGATCGAGGGCATCCGCGGCGTGACCGTCGACCACGTCCTGCGTCCGCTCATGGAGATGCACCTCGTGCGGATCGTGGGTCGGAGCGACCTCCCTGGTCGCCCCTTCCTCTACGGCACCACGCCGCTCTTTCTCGAACATTTCGGCCTCCGCGACCTCGACGAGCTCAAGGACATTGACCCCACGCTCAAGCGCGACCGCAAGACCGACGATGAAGACCTCTTCACGGACAAGCAAGCTGACAAACCGTTGGACAAGCAAGCTGACACGCCAGTCGGGGAAGAGGCTGACAAGCCCGTTCAGGACGTGCAAGATTCAAGTTCCGCCACGACACCGGAGCAGAACGACCAATGACCGAACTCCGCATCGAACCTTTCGTTCTTCCCTCGGCCGACCTCGGCCCTGAGAACCCGCTTCCGGCCATTTCGAAGGCCCATGACCTCCACGCGCAGGTGAAGACCGACGAGACCTTCCACGAGGAGGACAAGGAGAACCTCGGTTGGGGCTTGCCGCCATCACTCCTCCCGTACCGATTCCAGGACGGATATGACCGCAGCCGCACGCCGCGCGCCTTCCAGGCGGCTGTCCTCGAAAACGAGCATCTCCGGGCGGTCTTCCTGCCGGAGCTCGGCGGCCACCTCTGGTCGCTCTTCTCCAAGGACTCCGGCCAGGAGCTTCTTTCCTCCAATCCCGTTTTCCAGCCCTGCAACCTGGCGCTTCGCAACGCCTGGATTAGCGGCGGCATCGAGTGGAACTTCGGGTGGACTGGCCACTGGCCGCTGACCTGCTCCCCGCTCTTCGCCGCCAGACGGACTCTCCCCGACGGGACGCCCGAGCTGCGCATGTGGGAGTTCGAGCGTGTGCGGCGCATGCCGGTGCAAATCGACGCCTGGCTGCCGTCAGGTTCGAAGACGCTTTTTGTGCGCACCTCCATCCACAACTGCAATGCCGGGATGACGCCCGTCTACTGGTGGACGAACATCGCCGCGCGCCAGCAGCCGGGAACGCGCGTCTTGGTCTCCGCGGACGAAACGATTCTGCACAACTATTCCACGGGCGCCATGGGCTCCTGCCGCCTTCCGAAGAACGGTGACGAGGAGATCACCTATCCCGGACGCATGCGCGGTTCGCGAGACTTCTTCTTCCGCGTCCCCGCTACCGAGAAGAACCCATGGGAAATCGCGCTGCAGCCCGACGGGCACGGTCTCTTCCAGACCTCGACGTCGCGTCTGCGCGGACGCAAGCTCTTCCGTTGGGGCATCCAGCCGGGCGGCCAGACATGGCAGCGCTATCTCTGCACCCCTGACTACATCGAGATCCAAGCCGGACTTGCGAGGTCGCAGTCGCACCACCTGCCGATGCCGGCGGGCGAGACATGGTCGTGGGTCGAGGCCTTCGGCGAGGTCGTCCCCGGCCCCGACGCCTTCTCCGACGACTGGGCCGTCGCCCGCGCCGCAGGCGAAAAGGCCGTCCGTGAGCTTGTCCCCGGCGACAGCATAGACAAGCTGCTTGCAGAGTCAAACGTCTGGGCAAATGAGCCTGTCCGCGACTCCGAAATCTTCCGTATCGGCTCCGGCTGGGGCGCGCTTGAGACGCGCCGCCGCGCCGCCACCGCCGAACCCGCATTCCCCGGCCTTCCCGGAATCGCCTTCCCGAAGTCATCGTGCGGCGACGACCAGAGTCCGTGGCTCTCGCTTCTCGACGGCGGGATTATCGCCCGCCATGATGTCGCGGAAGAACCCGGCGCATTCGGCACCGTGGAATACCTTTCAGCCCTCGAGGCAAGTTTCAACCTTCCGGGCGGACGCAACTGGCTGTCGCTCTTCCACTACGGCGTCATCCTCTGGCAGGCAGGAAGAAACGCCGACGCCGTCAAGGCGTGGGCCGACTCTTGCGCCGCCGAGGAAAACGCCTGGTCTCGCCGTTGCCTTGGCGTGGCGCAGCGACTGGGCGGCGAAAAGGACGCCGGACGAGAAAACCTCATCCGCGCCAGCCGCCTGCTTCCGTCGCTCGTCCACCTCTCGCGCGAGGCGTTGTCTGCTCTCGTCCAAGACGCGCTTTACGAGGACGCACTTGCATACGCCGACTCCTTGGACGGCTCAATTCACGCCGATTCCCGCATCCGTCTTCTGCAGGCCCGCGCGCTCATGCTTCTCGGCCGCCTTGACGAGGCTGAGAAGATTGTCCTCGAAACCACGCCCCCCGCCGACATGCGCGAAGGCGAAACCATGACCAGCGAAATATGGATTGAAATCCAGGCCCGCAAGGACGGCCTCCTCGTGGCAGGCACCCTTGCCACCAAGGAGCAGATGTCCGCCTTCGGCAAGCGCTACACGCCTCCGGCGGAACTGGATTACCGCATGGGTAGTTGACGATTGCGCAATGACAAATTCCCTGCAGCAAGCTGTCTTCGCCATGACTCCGTGGCTCGTAAGCACGGCGGTCATATTCTTTGTCATGGGACTGATTGCGCTCTGCCGCAAGACCCGACCCTTGGCGAAGGAACTAAAGTGGTTCTACAACCTCAAGCTGCCGCATAAGTTCATCGTTGTCGCCGCCTTGTGCTTCGTCACTCTTTGGGGTGGCTCAAAGGAACGCCTTTTTCTTCCGCCTGGTTTGACAGGCGGCATCTCGCCAAGTGCGCCAGAAGCGCTTGGAACCCTCCAGCCTCGCACCTTGCCAGAGGAACTTTCGACAAATGCTCTAGCCATAACTGGATTCGAGATTAACCAGTCAAACCTCTCGGCATGTTTTACGGTGCATTGGGCGACAAACCTTTTCGAATACACCCTCTCGCGCAACATCCACCTCTTCTCCTCCACGAATCTTCTGGAGCGGCGGTGGATGCCGCTCGCCTCTTTTGCAATGCCACCTGGCACAAACTCATGCGCATTTTCTGTCACCACAAACGATGTGGAATCGGCAACGCGCCCCTGGTATCTTGACACGTTCAACGGGTTGGGCTTCTATCGTTTCGGCATCGACATCGATTCTGACGGCGACTGTCTCGTCGACTCGCTTGAGACGCTGTACCTGTTCACCGATCCCGGCAATCCAGATTCCGACGATGATGGATTGCCGGATGGCTGGGAATGCTGGCATGGGCTAAATCCCCTGTCTGAAGGAGGGGACGAAGGGGCGTGGGGGGACCCAG
>JAEEGI010009833.1_pt1 | contig 20858 bp, 11 predicted proteins | sample 8958751 | NCBI WGS metagenome assembly JAEEGI01 (sample SAMN16246545, study PRJNA631951) | gut metagenome | biome: gut microbiome; feature: rumen; material: KS-attached | host: Bos | place: Iran: Karaj | collected 2018-10 | reverse complement strand
ATAATCATCTTGTCGCTATTTATTTATTAAATTTTATTGCAAATGAATTTTATAGAATGGGTGCTTTTTATTTTTCTTTTAAAGCTTTCTTATTTTTGGAAAAATTTTCTCCAAGTGTTGAAAATTCAAAAGGAAAAATCTCTTCTGCAATTGGAGTTTTTTATCAATTGTTAAGTGGTAAAAGTGACAGTGATAAATTACAGGAAATTATTCATTATTTATGTGATGGACAACAAACTCTTGAAGTTAATAAATGTATAAAAGTTTTTAAAGATTGGGGTAATGCTAATGGAGTTAATTTTACTGATGAACCTGTTTATGCTGCAGAAGGAGATGAATAAATTTTACCTGTTTTTATTTTTTAAATTTAAAAGCTAAAAATTTTATTCATTTTTAATTTTAAATTTTATAATAATGATAAATTTATTTATAGATTAATTATTTCATTTGATTTTATTCTTAAATTATGGATTTTTTAAATTCTTAAATAATTTTTTAATATTTAATTAAAAAAAAACACGTCATATATAAATTATTACGTTAATATAATTAAATATAAATAGAAAGAATAAAATGGGTGTTTGTGAAACGATTGATTCAAAAAAAAATCATTTTAAAAGACAATTAAATCAACAAACACAAACACGTGATGGAACTTATTTAATGTCAAAAGAATCTTCAATAATCAAAAAAAGAAATTCAATATCTTCTTTAAAAGAAGATTATCTCCTACTAAAAAATTTAGTTAAAAGAGATGATATAAATAAATATTATAAATTATCATCTGAAATAATAGGACAAGGTTCATCTGGTATAGTATGTATAGGAGAAAATTCAAATGGAAAATTTGCTATAAAAAGAATAAATAAAAGTAGAATAAAAAATTTAAATGACATAATAAAAGAAGTAAAATTCAGTCAATTAAAGCATAAAAATATAATAAAATATTATGAAGTATATGAAGATTTAAAAACAATAAGTTTTGTAATGGAATTTGGACAAGGAGGAGATTTATTTGATTTTATAGTAAATTCACCAATTGAACATTTACCATTAGATATATGTATAGATTTAACTTATCAAATATTAGATGTATTAAATTATATTCATAATGAAATTGGTATTTGTCATAGAGATTTAAAACCAGAAAATTTTATGATTACTATAGATAAATTCAATCATCCAGTTATTAAATTAATTGATTTTGGTTATGCAACTTATATTCCAAAAGATGGAAAAATGTTATATGAATATGTTGGAACTCCTGAATATTGTTCTCCTGAAATTATTAGTAGAATTGGTTATAATGAAAAAACTGACATTTGGTCTGCTGGAATTATTTTATTTAATATGATGACTGGATGTGAACCTTTTAAAGGTGAAAGTTTAAATAGTTTAAGAAATGATATTAAATTTAACAAAATTAATTTTGAGTACATTCATGATAATAAATTAAGAAGTTTAATTGAAAAAATGCTTGAAAAAAATATTTCTAAAAGAATAAGTACTAAAGAAGCTTTTGAAATTGCTAAAAAAATAAAGGAAGATAGAGATAAGGAATATAAGAAAGAAATTGAAAATAAAAGTAATTTAAAATATGAAAAAAATAAATCGGAATATGAAATTTTTTGGAAAAACTTTACTACTAAAATAACTTCTCCAACATTTTTACCTTAATTTGGATGATTTTGTAATTTTTGTGGTAATTAATTTATATTTTTGTAAATTTTATTATATATAGTAAATTTTTTTGAAAATAGGCATCTTAGTAAATTTTTCCTAATTATCAGATAATTTGGCATAATAATTATAATTTTAAGATATTATAAATATCATAAATTATATAAATAAAGTAAAAACACTTGGAAACTTTTTTTTTTAAATTTTAAAAAAATAATTTGAAAAATTCATAAACTCAAAAAATGAATTCCATAGAAAAAAAATACATATCTAAACTTCCCGAAGAAATAGAAATTTCAAATCATACTTCAGAAATATCAGAAAACTCTGGAGAAATAAATACAATGAAGACAAAATCAACAATTCGAATTCGAAGACCTATAACCATAGACATAGAAAATAATAAATTTCCATATTGTATAGTATGGACTCCAATACCTTTTATCACATATATCATTCCATTCATTGGACATACTGGAATATGTTCATCAAATGGAATAATTCATGATTTTTCAAGTTCTTATTTTGTTTCTGTTAATGATATGGCCTTTGGTAATCCAACTAAATATATTATCTTAGATTTAAAAGATAAAGAAAAAATGAATTGGGATAAAGCCATTGATAAAGGAGATGAAAGATATAATATGGAAGTTCATAATTTATTGTGTAATAATTGCCATAGTCATTGTGCTTATGTTTTAAATGTTGTTAAATATAAGAATAGAAGTAATTATAATATGATTAGTATATGGTGGATGATTGTTACTAAAGGGAAATATGTTAGTTTTATTGGATTTGTTAAAAGTTATATTGGGTTCTTTATTTTTTTAATTTTGGTTATTTTAATATACAAAAATTTCTATTAATTAAAATATTCATTTAGTTTTTTTTTCGAATATTTTTGAATAAAAAAATTTCATAAAATAATTTTCAAAGAATAAAAAATTTATTTAAAACAGATTTTATTTTTTTCTTCTTGAAGAATTAGATTCACTATAATCTCGATCATATTTATTATAATTATCTTCTATTATTTCTTTTTCATCTTTAACTTCATTTTCTTTCTCATATTTATCATATTTAAATTCTTTAAATTTTCTATCTCTTTCATATTCATTATTATTTCTATCTTTATATTTACTTTCTCTTTCAAAATTTTCGTTTAAATATTCTTTTTCTTCTTTAGATCTCTTTTCTCTTTCATTTTCTTTTTCTACTTTAAGTTTCTTTTCTCTTTCATATTCTTTTTCTTCTTTAAGTTTCTTTTCTCTTTCATATTCTTTAGCATCTTTCCATTTATTTTCTCTAACAATTTTAAAATTCTTTTCCTTTTCCATTTTTTTTCTCTCTTTCAATTTCTTCTCGCTTTCAATTTTCATTTCATTTTCATAAAATTTATTATGTTCCCATTTCCTATAAATTTTATCATCTAAAAAAATAAAATAAAAATTTTTACATTTAGAAGGTTTTCTCTAAACACTTTTTATTAAAATTCATACTTTAAAATTTCTTGTATATTTAAAAGTCTTTTTTTTGTATTGTTCACCATAATTTCTTAAAAAATTATTAGTTCTAACATAATCGTCATTTTCCCAAGCAAGTAATCCACTTTTATTTTCATTTAAAAATTTACCTCTTCCTTTAATTTCTAATTTAGTTTCTAAAAACATTTAAGTATATTTACTTTTTTCATAATTTCTCTTTCTTCTTGATTTTGATCTTGATCTTGAAATTGATTTTTTTCTCTTTACATAATTTTTTGATTTCCTATGATGGCTTTTACTTTTATAATTTTTATGAGATGATGATGAATGAGAACTTAAAGATGAATAATTTGATTCAGATGATGAATTAAAAGATGATGAAGATGACATTTTTTATATATTAAAATAATTTTTATTATTTTTTTGGATTTTTTTTCATTTTAAATATAAAAATTATGAAAATTATCCTCAATGAATTTATAATTCAAAATTAAAAATGGATTTTTTTAAAATAATGATGATATATAAAATAAATTATTTTTTAATATTTTTTTTCTCTATTCTATCAATTAACATAACGGAATATTTTTCAAGTAATTTTTCCATCATAGGATCATTACTTTGATTTCCTAATTTAAATCTTACTTTATCTAATAATTCTTCTAAATTTTTTTCTAAATCTTCCAACTCACTTTTTTTATTAATATCATCAATATTGATTTTTTTCATACTATCTATTAATTTTTCCTTTGTACTAATATTATGATTAAAACTAAAACTTGCAGTTTTTTCTAATCTTTTAATTCTATCAATTTTTTTTCTTGGAATAAAATTAAAATGATTTTTATGAACTTTAATTAAATTTTTAAATTTTTTATTTTGTAAAACACAATTAATATCAAAATTACTTTGAGTAATTATCATATTTCTTATAAATGATTGACTTACTTTACTTTGAGAATTTTCTATTATTCTCTCATTAAAATTTTTCTTTGAAAAAGAATCACTCGTTTGAATATTTTCTTTTATTTCTTCTTTACTCTCTAAACCATCATTTTTCAAATTTATATTTGAATATTTGTCATTTGGTTCTATTATTATTTCTCTTTCTTCTTTTCTTTCATTTTTTTCTTGTTTAATTTGAGGATTATTATTATTATCATTATTATCATTATTATCATTATTATTATCATTATTATCATTATTATCATTATAATCATTATTATTATCATTGTTATTATTGTTGTCATTATTATTGTTATTATCAATTAAATTAATATCATTAATATTTAAAACATCTTTTTCTTTTGTAGAAAAAATATTTTTTTTTTTTAAAGAATCTTCTCGTATAAATTTATCAATTTCAGAAATTTTTTCATTCAAATCTTTGATATTATTGTTTAATTCTAAAACTTTAACTTTAGATTCAGTTAAAGTATTTTTAACAGAAGGAGCAGCACCATTTTCTCTTTCAGTTTTTGATTGAAAATTATTGTTTTTTTCAAAATGGGATTTTTCTCTTTCACTATTTAATTTATTTTGTAATTGTTTTTTATCATAAGTATCAGCTAAACTAATCCTATTAATAGTTTTTTTCAAATTATTTTCATTACCAGAAATATCTCTTAATCCTTTTTCAAATATTTTACTTCTATTAAATAAATCTTTTTTATTATTATTATTATTTTTATCTTCATTATTTTCATTTTCTTCTTCATCATTATTTTCATTTTTATCTTCTTGTAATTCAATTAAAGGTTTAATTTCTTTTTCTTTATTTTTATTTTCCTCTTTTTGATTTTTTTTCCCTTCTTTAACATAAGAATCTAACAATTTTAAATCTTCAATAGTAGCTTCTTCACTTTTTTGAAATTTATCAATTAAATATTTAACATGTTCATTTTTACTTAAACTATTTTCATTTTCCATAAATTTTTGAAGTAACTTTAATTTATTATTGATTTTATTTTTCTCTTCAGTGGAATTAATTAAATTGTTATCTTTAGCAAGATTATTAACATAATCTTGAGATAACTTATAAAAATAAATATATCCTTCAACACTAGTAGCAATTAAAAAATTATCATTTAAGCAAAAAAAAAGAGAAGAAATACTTTCAGCAGTTTGAATTTTAGTTAATAATTTTCCATCATGTAAAGCTCTAATTCTAATATTTTTATCATTATTTGAAGTAGCAAACATAATACCTTTTGAATCACAAGCAACTCTAAAATTATCTAATAATTTATCTCCTTTATTTACTTGAAAATGCTTATGAACAATACATGTACTTGTTTTCCATATTGTTATTCTACCATTATGACCTGATATTATTTTATTTATTGTTTCACAATTTGTTAAACAATATGTTTTTAAATTCTTATCATTTATTTTTTGAAGAACTTGAAGAGAATTATCTATTATTGAAAAAAATGTTATTGTTGAATTTGATTCTCCTGAAACTAATTTAACTGTATTATTTTTATCTTTTGTAAATATTAAACTTACTACTGGAGATGATAATTTTTCGAAAATACCATTATCATATAAATCATATTTTGAATGTAATCCTTTAGTAATATCTAATACTATAATATAACAATCTTGTCCTCCTATTGCAAGGTAACTTTTATTTTTTTCCTTGTCATTGATCATATCTATTGAAGTTACTTCTTCATTATTTGAAGGAAATTCTTGAATTAATTCAAAAGTTTTTAAAGAATATATATATATATTTCCTATATTATCTCCTATTGCAATATAATTTTTATCAGGGGAAAATTTAACACTTGTTAAACATAAAGGTTCTTCATTATTGTCAGTATTATTAACTTCTTCATCTTCATTTCCTAAAATTTGATTTTTGGAAACTTTAAATTTATCAAAGTTTTTTCCAACATAAAAAATTTGTCTTATAAATTTAGAATAAGCAATTCTCTTAGGTTCCATCAAATTATCATTTTCAATAAAATCACTTAATTTTAAATTCCAATAAATTCCAGCACAATCATCACCAACAGTAATTAATTTTAAAACATTATTATCTTTATCAATACAATAATCCATAGAAGTAATACTTCCAGAATGGAAAATATTATATCGATAAACTAAGCATTCTTTTTTAGAATTAATATTCCAAATAAATAAAGTTTTATCAGAATAAACAGTAATAAATTTTTTATGATATTCATTATAACTAACACTTATAATATCAGCATATTTAGAATCAGGAGTAGATTTTAATTCTTCTGTATGAGTACTAAAATCAACATTTGCTTTTCCTAAAGGACAAATTTTATTTAAATTAACATAATGTTTCAAAGTTTCTCCATGAAATATTCTTATCACATTATCACCACATCCACAACCTATATAATTTGATTCAAAAATACATAAAGATAAACCTTTAGAACTTTTTAAATTTACCCATCTATTTAATATATATGAATTTGATTTTAATTCTACTAAATAACAATCATATGTTAAGAAAAATATTTTTTTTTCGTTTTTATTTGGAACTGGAAATATAACAGTCGAAACAAAAGCACTTTCATTTAATTTAGATAAATCTATCATATGTCTTGTAGTTCCATTTTTTCCTTGTGAAGTATCTTCAAGTAATTTTTCATAATGATATATTTTAACAAATTTATTTCCACAAAGAACCATAAATTCATCACAAGCATCACAAGATAAAATAGGTCTATTATATTTAGTTGAATAAATTATTTCTCTTTTAGTTATATCATATATATTAATTAATTTATCTTTATTATCTCCAACTGATAAAATAAAATTATCATTTTTAAAAAAAACTATTTTTTCAATTCCTTGTTTATGATATTTATAAGAACAAAAAAATTTATGTGATTCTTCTTTTTTTTCATTATTATAATTAATTTCATATATTGCAACTTCACCATTTTTACAATTTCCTTCTCCAGTAGCAATAAATTTCCCATTTTTACTGAATTTAACACAAGATAAAATTTTATTGTTTGGATTTTTTAAAAAAGAAACTTGTTCATCTGTTTTTATATCATAAAAAACTATATATGGTCCTGTTACCCATGCCATTAATCCATTTACATTATTTTGACTTATTGAAAAATTGTTTTTTACTCCTAATCCAAATATTCTAAATAATGAATATAATTCATTTCTTGCATATGAATCATGATTTTTTTCTTGAGTGGGATTTGACATTTTTATTTTTTTTTTAATATATTTTTTAAATTCAATCTCTATTTTTTAATTTTGAAATTTATTTTTTTTTTTTATTTAATTTTTTTTCTCATTTTTAAAAAGAATATATATTTTGAAACTAAAAAAATTTTTTTTTTTCTAAAAATTAATTTTGTTTTTTCACATAAATAAAAATGGATGATGATGATGAAATGAATCAAGATGATATTTTAAATAGTTTAATAGCAGGAAATCAAAATGAAGATGAAGAAGAAAAGAAAGAAGAAGAAATTCCAAAAAAAGAAGAAGAAAATATAAATAATAATAATGAGACACCTCAAAATATTAATGAAAATAAAGATGAAAATGCTGGAGATACAAATGTTGATGATTTATTAAATGAATTAGTAGGAAAAAATGAAGAAGAAGAAAATCAAAACAAAGAAGAAAACAATGAAAATGAATTATTGAATCAATTGGTTAATGAAAGAAAAGAAAGTCAAGAAGAAAATGAAAATATTACAAATAAAAAAGAAGATGATTTATTAAATCAATTAGTCACTGAACAAGAAAAAAAAGAAGATGATTTATTAAATCAATTAATGAGTGAAAAATCAAAAGAAAATGAAGAAGAAAGAAAAATAAATGAGGAAAATATAAAAGATGAAATGAAAAAAGAAGAAGAAATGAAAAAAGAAGAAGAAATAAAAAAAGAAGAAAAAATCAAAAAAGAAGAAGAGGCAAAAAAAGAAGAAGAAATAAAAAAAGAAGAAGAGGTAAAAAAAGAAGAAGAGGTAAAAAAAGAAGAAGAGGTAAAAAAAGAAGAAACAATAAAAAAAGAAGAAGAAGTAAAAAAAGAAGAAGAAGTAAATGTAGAAGAAAAAAAAATAATAACAACACAAGACACTCTCCTAAACGAATTACTTTTAGAATCTCAAAAAGAAGATTCTTCAAAAAAAGAAGAAGACAAAATATCTTCTCCAAAATTAATAGAAAATGAAAAAAAAATAAATAAAAGTAATCAAGAAGAAAATATAAATGAACTTTTAAAGGAATTTTCAAAAAAAGAAGAAGAAGAAAAAAAAGAAGAGAAAATAGAAGAAAAAAAAGAAGAAGAAAAAAAATTATCAGAACAAGAAAAATTATTATTAGAATTACAAAACAAAGAAAAAGATGAAGCAACAAAACAAGCAGATGATATTTTATTAGAGGTCATGTTAAAAAAACAGAAAAAAGAAAAACAATTAAAAGAAAATTTAATAAAACAATCAAAGAATCCAATTCCAAAAATAAAAAATCCAATAGACTTTATAAATTATTTTGAAATAGAAGAAACAAAAAATAAATTATTAGAAGTAAAAAAAAAATTTATTTTACAAAATCACATTTCAAAAATAAAATTTAATATTTTTCCAATGGAACCTTTAAGTGAAATAAGTAGACAAATATTTCAAAATTCAAATCAAAATGATATAACATCAATAATAGTAAAAAATGATTTATTTGGAATTGGAGATATTTATGGGAAAATTAATTTTTATAATTTACAAAAAAATAAATTTATTAAAACTTTAAATTGTCCTTTTAAAACTGAATTTAATAAAAATGTAACTTCAATGGCTTTTACAAATGAATCTGATTACTTATTTGTAGGATATGTAAATGGTACTATTGCAATTTTTGATTTTCAAAATGGAAAAAATAAATTCTTATCAAATCAAATTCATCCTTCAAAAAAAGATGAAAATAATACTGTTTTAGATATTAAAATTATTAATAGAAGTGAAAATACTTTTGATATTTTATCTTCAGATTCTTTTGGTAATGTTCAATTTTCAATCATTCAAACTTCTTTTTTTTTCAATTATAAATTAGTTGGAACTTCTCCTATTATAAGTAAAAATTTACCTATTTATTTCATTAAAATTTTATCTTTTGATGATGAAAAAATTAAAAATTATCCTTTTTTAAATAATTTAGGAAAATATGCAATTTTTGGTGATTTAGAATCTATTATTGTATGTCAAATTACTCCTAAAATTGAAATTATTTACACTATGAAAAAACCTGATTATATTAATGAAATTATTCTTCCTGATGCTGCTATTGATATTGGAAAAAATATTGAAAAAGGTTATTTCGATGAAAATAAAATTGAAAATGAAATTTTATTACTTGTTTCTTGGAAAAATGTTGCTTATATTCATAAATTAATTGTTGAAAATAATCAAATTACTAATGGAATTTTCCTTGGTCATTATGTTAATGAATGTGATATTGAAAGAATTGGATTTTTAGCTAATTCTACTTTATATATTTTTGATAAAAATAAACAATTTACTATTTTAAATACTAGGAAATTTATTCTTGGAAATTTACAAATTTCAAATGATTTAAAAAAACCAATTAAAAAGGAAAATAATGATTTATCTATTTTAGAAAAAAAAAACCCAATTGATATTAAAAGTCAAAAATTAGTAGTTCCAAAAACAAAACATACAAAAGAAACATATTTATATTCTATAACTGAAAATAATAATTCAATATATTTATTAGGTAAAAATCAAATATTATATGGTAAATTATTAAATTGGAATGAATGTTTAAATAGTTTACAAAGTAGAGAATTATGGATTGATTTATTATCAATTGCAATAGAAATATATTTAGGTAAATTTAATGCATTAAATGGAATACCTCAAAATAATATAGAAAGAAAAAATTTATTAGGTAATTATTTAAAAGAAGTAATTTCTCAATTTGTAGTTTTTCACACTGGAAAAATAATTTCTGGGTCAAATTTTTATTCTGAAAATAAAGAAGATAATAAGGAAATGAGTCAATGTATTGATATCACTATTGAAGCTTGTATTGAAATAGAAAATTTCGATTATTTATTTAAAGATTTAGAACCAATTTTTGAAACTAAAAATTATTCTAATTTATTTTTATCTAATTTAGAACCTTTTATTTTATCTGATAAAATTAAAAATTTTTCACTTAATGAATCAATAATATTAAAGATAATAGAATTATATATTGAAAAAAAAGGTTTAAATTTATTAACTCAATTACTTCTTCATATTGATATTCATAGTTTAGATAAACCAGCAATAAAAAAAAAATTAGAAGAATTAGAATTAATAACTCCATTAATTTATTTATATATGAATGGAAAAGAACAAAATTATTATTATCCTCTTCAAAAATTATATGAATTATATAATAAAGCAAATCCAATTAAAAAATTTACTGAATATTATTTATTAGAAGATATTTCAATTGAAGAAGTTTTAGCAAGTAAACAATATTTTGGTCATAAAATTTTATGGTATTTAAAATGGTGTTTAACTGGAAGGAAATTTCCTAATAATGAAGAAAAAATGGATGAAAAATTATTTAAACAATTAATTCCTAAAATTATTATTTGGATGCTTGAAGAAAAAAAATTATATGAATTTTGTGAATTTGACCCTAAAAATTATTTTATGATATTAAAAAATATTTTTTCAATTAAAAAATTATATTCTATTTTAGATGAGTTTGCAAATGAAAATGAAGAAAATAAAATAACTGGAATAATACTTTCAAATAAAATTGCAAAATTATCTGATTCAAAACCAATATCATTTGTTAATTATATAATACAAATGATGAAAAATATGAATGATAGTAAAATTTTAATTTATTTATATGATTTTTTAATAAAAGTTTCGTTGAATGTAGATTTATCAAAAGAAATAATAATAGAAAGTATTAATTTTGTTTTTAGAAATTATTCTTTTTTTATTAAAGATATTAATAATTCAGAAATAAAACAAATATGCAATGATTTAAAAGAATTAATTAATAAAAGAGAAGATTTGAGTGAAAATGAAGTAATATCAATGGTAAAAAATCCAAGAGATCATTTATTTGATGAATTAATATTATTTGTTTATCAAAAATATAATAAATATATTGATTGTTTAAATATATTTTTAAATGATGAATTTGATTTAGAAAAAAAAGCAAATACTGTTTTTACTTGGTTAAACATGATATTAACAAAATGTACAAATGAAAAAAACAAGAAATTATTTTCTCAATTAAAAGAAATAATAATTAATAAAAGTGATTCTCTTATTTCATTATCAATAGAAAAATTTAAATTATTAGTTGATTTATGGTTAATAAATTCTAGAGAAGAAATATTACAAAAAATTACAAAAACAAAAGTAAAATATGAATATATAAAATTAATATTAATAGATATAAAAAAAGAATTAAAAAAAACAGAATTAGAAGAAGAAAATCAAGCTTTTATAGAATATGCTTTAACAACTCATATAGAATTATTATGTGAATTAAAATTATATGATAAAATAGTTCCTTCGATGAAAGAAATAAATATTTATCCATATTATCAAATAATAGATATTTTAGAAAAATATAAAATTTCAGATGCTTTAATTTTTGTTTTACTTAAATTAGGAGATCCAGATAATAAAGCAATTGAAATTTGTATGAATGACTTTGATAAATATTTTTCAGAAATTAAAAAAGATTTTTATAATGAAGAAGATGATGATCATCATTATAATAAAAATTTAAAAAGATTTGAAAAAACAATAGAAAATTCATATTTAATATGTATAAATACATCAACAGATGAAATTCAAACAGTAAATAAAAATGATGAAAATTCTTTTATAAAATTATGTTATGATTTATGGCAAAGATTTTTAATAAAATTATATTCAATAAATCAAGATTTATTAAATTTTGAAAATAAAAAATCAAAATATTACATAAAATTCAAAAATTATTTTTCAAATAAAATTTCAGATTTATTATTTACAATGTCAAATTACTTAAGTATAACAGAAATAATAAAGATGGTATCTGAATATAAAGATGCTGAATTTAAAGAATTTAAAGCAATTTTGGTAAGAATGTTAAATTCATATGGAAGTCAACAAAATATATATACAAGTGCCAAAAAATTAATTGGAAATTGTGCTTTATTAAATGAAGAAAATTTAATTAAATCAAATCTAAAAGGAAATGAAATTCAAATTGATAAATGTTCATTTTGTAATAAAAAATTTGATAAAACAATAGAATCAACAGAAACAATTTTTATTTTTAATTGTGGTCATATGATACATAATAAATGTATTTTAAGAGAATATAATGATGAAGGAGAAATTGAAATTTGTAGTGTTTGCAGAGAAAATGAAATTGAAAGTTCTAATAATACAATGGGATTTCCTTCTAAATCTCTTCTTAATAATAGTAATGATGATATTAATGGAAGATTAAAATCAATTTTAGAACATATTGATATGAGACATTTAGAAAAAAGAAATTTTAATATATAATTATTTAATTAAAATATTTTTAGATTATTTAAAATGAAAAAATTAATTATTTTACCAATATTTTTATTTTAAACAAATAAATAAATCAATTTTATAAAAATAATGTATATATTAATGATCTATCGATTCAACAATTTTACCATTTTTATTATATTCTTCAAAAGTTTCAGCGCATTTATTATAATCAATAAATTGTAAATTATATAAAGTTTCCAAATCAACAATATTCTCTAAATTTCTTCTTCTATAAAATAAAACATAAGCATCTTTATTTACAATATCACTTTCTTGAATTTCAATAACTTTACTATCATCATATTTATACCATTTTTTAGTAAATATATTTTTACAAATTGCATAATAATGTCCTTTTTGAGCATTTCCAATATGATTACAAACTCCAAATAAATCATATATCATTGTTTCATTTTTATGTTTATTTATTTCTTTATTTTTTACATATTTCTCTATATTTAATCCCCTTATTGGAAAATCTATTTTTATATTTTGTTTTATTTGATTATTAAATCTTTGAAGTTGAATTATTAATATATAAGGACATCTATTTATTTCAATTTTCTTTTTTGCTTTTAGTTTTTTTTTACATGATATACAATAATATTCATTTGTTGAATCTAATTCTTCCCATTTTGAAAAATTTTCAAAACAATTTATTAACATTGATTTTTTTGCACTTTCTTGATTTTTTTCTTCTGTTAAATGATAATTTAAATTTTTAAAATTATTTGTATATTTTCTTATTCTTTCTTTATATTCTTTTAAAAATATTATTTCTAGAGAAAAATCTCTATTCCAATTTAAATTATTAATTCTTTCTTCTTTTGTTAAATAAAAAAACGAATTGTCAATATATTGATTGTTATTTTTTGGATATTTTTCTATTATTTCATTAAGAGTTAAATCTGAAAAAGGAAGAAGACAATTTTGACAATTTTGTTTGTTACATAAAATACAAGGTTTATTTTTACCTTTCATTATATTTACTACTTTTAATAAAAATGGAAAACCTTGGTTTAAATGATTTGAATAATTATTGTTTTTATTGTCAGTCATTCCTTCATTAAATATTTTTTTAAAAGGTTTAGATTCAAATAATATTTTAAAAAAATCATAAACTTTATAATAAATTTCTTTACATTTGTTATTTTTGTTTAAAATAATAACTCTAGGGAAAATAATAGGATAAGTATTTGATGTATTATTTAAATTATAAGTTGTAATATTTAAAACAACTAAAAGAAAACTATCATCTAAACCAAAATTACAATCTATATTAATTTTCTTTTTTAAAGTAGGATTTTGATAATAAGATTTTTTTTCTTTAATTGTAATCTCTTCTTTTTCTTTATAATCTTCTCTAAACAATCTTTTATAATCAAAATCTTCTTTTCTTTCATTAACATTTTGTTGAATGTTTTGATAATTATCAATATTTAAATAATCAATATTAACACAATTAATAAAAATATTATTATCAATATTATAAAAATCTTTAGGGGAAATTTGAAGAAGAAAAAGTGTGTTAGAATATTTTAAATCAGATTTATTAACAATAGATAATAATTGATGACAATTTAAAAAAGATTCAATTTGAGTTAAATCATTATTAATTTTTACAACAAGAAAAGAAAAAGGATGAATATTCAAAATGGTGGCAACTTTATTTCTTAATGCCATAAGACAACAATCATATTTAAATTCTAAAATTATTCTTAAAGGACAAATTGAAATATCATAAAAAATAAAAAAACATTCAATTTCTATTGAAAGTTTTTTAGAAATAACAGGTAAAGTAATATTTAAAAAAGGTTCATATTTAGTATATTGAGCTTGACAATCAATATTAGGACATTGAATAAATGATTTAAATTGTCCATAAAATAATTCAATTAAAATACTTTGATTTCTTTTTTTAAAATCTTGTAAAGATTTTACTTCAAGATAATTATCATCATAATCATAATCTTCATCATCTTCAATATAAGGTTTTTCAATAACTTTATTTAAATCTTCATGTAATCCATCTAATAAAAAAGCTAAAAATTCTTGTGCATCTTGTTGTTTGTTTTCAGAAAACATATCATTTCTATTTTCTATTACTTTTCTAAATTCTTCTGGAAGAAAAATTTTATTATCTATTAACCATAAATTTCTTAATACTTCTGCATATGAATCACATAATAATCCTTGTGATCCTAATGGATTCTTTTTATTTATGTCTTTCTTATATTTTTCTCTTAAAAAATAATTAGTTAATTCCCAACAATTACTTAAACATTGTACTGCTGTATTTAGGAAACATGTATTTCCCATATTTTTTAATCCACATATTCCTTTTTGATATGCTTTTATAGTATCTATGAAAGTTTTCATTTTTCCACTTTTTTCCATTTTATTTTAAAATTATATATATTATAATTAAATATTTATTTTTTTCAAAATATATAAAAAATTATTCTTAATAATTAAAAACTATTTTTAATTATTTCTCTTTGGTAAATTTTGAAAAATTTGACTAAATGATGAACTGAACTCATTATATTTTTCTTTCATTTTTTCATTAGATTCATGAAAAATATCAAGAATAGAATTATATAAAGAAGAAGTAGAATATCTTTTAAATTTAGACATAGCTAAACTTGAACTTTGTAATTGTCTTTTATTTTTATCAGTTCCAAACCAAGTAATATAAAATTTAGGATCACAAACAGTAGATTCAGAATTATCTTTACATTTATTATTTTCTAAACAGCAATTTTTTATTTCAATTGAATTACTTTCATTATAAATAGAATAAGATTTAAAAATTTTACACTGAGCTTTTTTACATCCAGAACAAGAATTATCCCAAACAATATCATAAATTTTTCCTTCTTTCATTAAAATAACAATATTAAATAAAGGAACATAATCTTGTTGATTTAAAAAAAACTAAAAATAAAAAATTAAACTTACAGCTGGAAATTCATTTGTAATATTTCCTATTTGGGAAATAAAATTAATATTATCTATTTTTGAATTATTGTTATTTATTAATTTATAAGATAAAGAATATCCTCCTCCTAATGATATAGCTGAATATTTATCTATTTCTAATAAATATCCCATTTTTATTTTTAATTCTGGAATGTGAATACATAAAGTTATTTTATCTCCTATTTTTAAATTTGTTATTGAATTTCCATCTTGACATTTATATGTGTTAATGTTGTTTTCAATCTGGGATTTTGATATTAAAATTTTTATTATTATTATTAGATATGAAAGTAGATACATTCTTTTTTATTATTTAAATTTTTGTTTAATTTATATATAATTTTTTTTTATTTGAAAAAAAAGATTAAATAAATTAAAAAAAAAATATTGAAACAATCAAGAAATTTATTTATTTTCTTTTCATTGACTTTCATTCTTTTCATCTTTTACTTCTTCTTTAATATTTTTATTTTTAGAAGGATAATAATCATTATTTTTATGTTGAATAAATAAATGATTATAATTTTCATCATCAATTCCATTATAAACAATTTTTTCTCCAGAATTACTATTATATATAATATTATTTTCGAATTCATATATATTAGTATGTGTTTCATTAACACTTTCATCCATATTATTATCATATATATTTTCTCTACTATAATTATAATCATTATAATTATTTGAATACTCAGTTATTGTTATATTCTTATTATTTAATGAAGAATTTGTTCTTTGAGTGTTATTATAATAATCATTATTTAATTGTCTTTCTGGAATTTGATAATAAGAATAATTTATATTTGTATTATTTTCATTATTATTATATTGAGAAGGATTATTATTATTATTAAAATTATTTTGATATATTATATTATTATTGTTGTTATTGTAATTTAAACATGGATTTTCTCTTTTCATTTGTTCTTCATAAAATATTTTTTTTTCTATATCTTCTGTATTAATTCCCTTATCAAAATAATTAAATATTTTTTTTCCTTCATCATCAAATTCATATAATCTTTTTTCATTCTTAGGTCTATTTAAATATTCAGTCATTGCTTTATGCATTTTTTCATTTTCAAATTTTAAATCATGAATAATTTTAAGTAATTTATCTTTAATGATATCAATTTCTTTTTCTCTTTCTAAAACAATATTTTGTAAATTTGATATTTGTTTAATATAATCATCTTCTTTGCTTTTAAAATAAAATTCAAAATCTTTTTGTTTTTTTAAATATTCTCTTTGATTATAACTTCTACAATCATAAGGTTGATTATTAAATATTTCTCTCATTTTAATTAAATCTTTATGATCTTCTTCTTTTTCTTTCATTAATATTTCTTTTTCTTTTAACAAACAATTAATTTGAATTTCTAAATTTTGTTTTTTTTCTTCTAATTCTTTATTTTTATTTTCATATTCATTTAATTTATTTTCTAATTCTAATTTTTCATCATTTAATTTATTTTTTTCCTCATCTTCATTTTCTTCTTCTTCATTAGGCGATTCATTAGGAGATTCTTTAGGAGAATTATTTGTAAATTCATTTGGAGATTCATTATTACTTTTATTTTCTTCATTACTATTTTCATTTTTTTCTGAATTACCAAAACTTACTATATTTTTATTATTATTATTAATCATATTATTTAAATTATCATTGTTAGGATAATTCATATTGTTATTATTAAAATTATTAATATTTAAATTTGGTATTTCTGGGACATTATTTTTATTATTAACTAAAATATTTTCTTGTTCAGGAATTTGTTTTTTTTTATTTTGAATTAAACTCTTATTACTTTTACTTTGATTTAAACTAACATTATTATTATTAGCTAAACTATGATTACTAGGAATTTTACTTCTATGACTAATATTTTGATTAGGATGATTACTTATTTTACTTATATTTTGATTAGGAATTCTACTAGTTTGTTTACTTATATTTTGACTAGGATTTTTACTTGGATTTTTACTTATATTTTTACTTGAAATTTTACTTTGTTTTTTACTTATATTTTGATTTTTATTTTGAATCATTTGGCTTGGATTTTTACTTAAACTTCTACTTTGATTTTTACTTTTTTTTTCTATATTATTATTATCTATCTCTTTATCTTCTTCATATTTTTTTTGTATTGAATATAAATTTCTACTTAATTCTTCATTTTGATTTTGGCAAGCGTTTAATTGAATTGATAATAAATTAATTTGGTTCATTTTTTCTTGTAATGATGAATTATAATCATTTTCAATTGTATCAATTTGAGTTTTTATATCTGAAATGGAAGAAACTAATTCTTTATTATACTCTTTTAATTTTTTTTCTCTATCTTCTTTCTTATTAATTTTATTTTCTATTTCAAGAAAATCTTTTTGGAATTTACATAATTTTTTTATTAATTCGTTATTATGTCTTTCTAATTTTTTAAATTTTTCTTCTGAATTTTTTGCTAAATCTTCGAATTCTTCTATAACTTTATTTTTATTTTCAATAATATTTTTTAACTGGCAATTTTCACAAAATAAAAATTTATTTTGTTCATTTAAATTATTTAATTGATTATTTAAATTAGCTATTTCTTCATAAATAGAACCTTTTAAATTTTCAATTTCTTTTTGGTTATTACATGATTGAATTTGCATTTGAAGTAATTTAATTTCTTCTTTTTGTTTTTCATATTTAATTTGTTTATCTAATAATTCTTTATTTATATTTTCTGAATTTATTTGATTCATTAAATTATTATTATTTATTTCTTCTGTATTTAATTCTAATAAATTTTGATGTGGAATTTCTTTTTCTTCATATAACATTTTTTTTATTTTTATTATTTTAGAAAATTTAAAATTATTTTCGAAAATAAAATAAAAAGTCAATTTCTTTTTTGAGAGAAAATATATTTTTTAAATGAGAAATAAGAAATTATCAAAATTAAAATTAAAAAAAACAAATTTAAATAAAGAATCAACAAAAGCAAATTACTAAAGAAATTGTTTATTAAAAATATATGATAATGAATTAAAAAAATAAATAAGCAAAAAAAACATTAAGTAATTTTAGGGCAACAAAAGAATATATGGAAAATTATAATAATAATAATTCTCTTAATATTTTTTAAATGAAAATAATTCTCTTTTTAAAATTATTAAGCTAAATTTTTGTAATTGTAAACAATGTTTAATTTTTATTTTTATTTTCAATAAAAAGTTTAATTTGTCAAAAAAAATAAAAGAAAGTTAAGATAATTATTATTATGTTTTTTTTTGTATAATAAAAATTTAAATATAAAAATTGAAATTTATATAATCTTTATTAAATATAATTTAATTTATTGAATTTTTAGAAATAGCAATTTTAATTTCTCTAATTTCACTATTATCATTAACAATATTATTAATTTCTTCTCTATTTTTTTTATTAATTTTATCGTTTTTTATTTTTAAAAGCAAAACATGAATTTGATAACAATTTAAAACAATCATATACATAATTAAAGAGGAAATAATTAATTGGTTTAAAGAAGCTTTTTCCATAAAAGCATAAGGACAACTATTAAAAAAATATTTAGCAAAAGCAGCATTCATAACATATAAAAAGTAAATGAAACTTATAATAATAACTTCTTTATAATTATAAGGTTTATATTCATGATAATTCATAATTAAATCAATTAATAATAATATTGTTATTATGCCATGCATATATATATGGAAGCAATAAGGTAAAAAACCTTTCCTAACTCTTAAAAAATTTTTTCCTAAAAAATATAATATCCAATATATTATTGATATTGAATATGATAATGGAAATGAAAATCTACTATAAGTATTTCTAAAGAAATAATTGATTTTTTCATATCTAAAATTTTGAAAAAAAAATTGATAAATATCAGTAATTGTGACTATTATAAAATAAAATGTATTCATCCAAAAACTCCAAAAAGTTAGAAAAAAAAATAAATGTTTTTTTGCTAAAATTGAAGTAGCAAAAACTAAAAGAAGATTAAAAGTTGAAACTATAATTAAATATATTAGAAATGATTTATTTATTTTTCTCATATTTAATTATTTAATTTTTTAAAAAATAATCCTTCTAAAAAAAATAAATTAGATTTCTTAAATTTTTTTTAAGAAAAGTATGGGGATTGGGGATTGGGGATTGGGGATTGGGGATTGGGCCCAATCCCCAATCCCCAATCCCCAATCCCCAAATAAAAACTTAATATTGAACTTTATTAATTTTTTTATTACACATTTAAAAAAATAATTTATTATAAAGTATTTACAAAACTTAATAAAAAGTTATTGCATAAAATACTAAAGGATAAAATTAAAAAATGGAGAATTTATTTATGTTTTTTAATTACTTGAATTCCCATTTTATTTAATTTATCCTGAATTTTTTTAACATATTTTTTCCACTTTAAAATTTCATTATCTTTATTAAATTTAACATTAGCAAGTAAGCATTTAACTTTTCCTGCTTCTTCATTGGCATTTTTTAATTCATTTTGAAAATAAATTTTATCTTTTTCTCTTTGGTGTTTAATCTTTTCTAATTGTTTACTTAAAGTTTTACAATTATTGACTAAAAATTCTTTTTCTGCTTCTAATCTTCTTACTTCATTTATTTCTTTTTGAAAATTTCTAATTTTTTGGTTTAAATCATCAATTTTTTTTTGTTTTAATATTAAATCATTACTCATTTCTTTTTTTGAATCTTCTTCTAATAATTTTTCAAGAGAAATTTCAGAAGATTTTTTATTTAATTTATTTTGAAGTTCTTTTACTATATTTCTCATTTCTTCTGATTTTTCTGTTAAATTTGTTATTTTATTAATATAAGTTTTTTTCTCAACTTCTGATTTTACTATTATTTCTTTTATTTTTTTTTCATATTCATTTTTTTCATTTTCATATTTGTTTTTAATATCAATTATCATTTGAGAATATTTTTTATCTAAAGAATCATATTTTGATTTTTCTTTTAAAAGATTTTCATTTTCTTTTTTAATTTTATTAATATTATTTTGAAATTGTTCTCTTTCTTTTTCTTTTATTTCTTTAAAATTTTTTAATTCATCTTCTAAATCTCTTAATTTTTGATTTAAACATAATTTAGTTTTATTATATT
>JAEEGI010009831.1_pt1 | contig 20859 bp, 19 predicted proteins | sample 8958751 | NCBI WGS metagenome assembly JAEEGI01 (sample SAMN16246545, study PRJNA631951) | gut metagenome | biome: gut microbiome; feature: rumen; material: KS-attached | host: Bos | place: Iran: Karaj | collected 2018-10 | reverse complement strand
GAATCAAAGTTTGGTTAATCATCAAATTGCACGAAATCAAGGGTGTGCAGATATAGTTTTCTACACGAAATCAAGGGCAAAGATACATTATTTTTGAAAATCTCAACAAACATTTTGTCCCGTTTTTGTCCCGATTTACGAAAAAAAAGTAGCGATTTTACGTCTGTAAACCGCTGCTTTTCAGTAATTTGAGCGACAGACGGGGTTCGAACCCGCGACCTGCGGCTTGGGAAGCCGCCGCTCTACCAACTGAGCTACTATCGCATTAATAGTTGAGGGTTTATAGTTGAGAGTTGAGAGATATTGTTTCATAGAAACGTGTTATCTCTAAACGCTCAACTCTATACTCTAAACATTAAATCGTATATGCAGAATGTCGCCGTCCTGCACTTCGTAGTTTTTCCCTTCCACATATAATTTGCCGGCCTCTTTGCATTTGAGCTCGGAGCCCAGCGTATTCAAATCGTCATATTTGATGACCTCGGCGCGGATGAAGCCGCGCTCCAGGTCGCTGTGGATGACGCCCGCCGCCTGCGGTGCCAACATGCCCCGCCGGATGGTCCACGCACGATTCTCCTTGCCGCCCACCGTGAAGAAGGAGATGAGGTCCAGCATCTTATATGCCGCACGAATCACCTTGTTGACGCCCGGCTCGGTCAAGCCCACGTCGGCCAAGAAGGCCTTGCGGTCCTCTTCGCTCTCCAACTCGGCAATCTCGGATTCGATTTTGGCAGCGATGACCAACATCTCTCCGCCATGTTCTTCCACATATTTCTTCACGGCCTCCGAATAGGCGTTGCCGCTGACCGCATCGTCATCGTTGACATTGCACACGAACAGAACGGGCTTCTCCGTCAGCAGCATCATGTCGGCCACCACAGCGTGTTCGTCGTCTGTCACCTCTAAGGTGCGCACGTTCTGGAATCCCTCCAAATGCTCCTTGTATTTCTTCAAAACTTCATAGTCGTGCTTGGCGGTCTTGTCCCCAATCTTGGCGGCTTTCTCCACCTTGGTGATCTTGCGTTCAATCTGTTCCAAATCCTTGCATTGCAGCTCGAAATCCACAATCTCGATGTCGCGGACGGGATCCACGGAACCCTCCTCATGAGGCAGAGCCGGATTGTCAAAGCAGCGCAACACATGAATCAGTGCATCGCACAAACGCACGTCGGCTAAAAAGCTGTTACCGATGCCGGCACCTTGGCTGGCACCTTTGGCCAAACCGGGAATGTCAACCAAATCCAGATTGGCAAACACCAATTTGTCAGCCTTGATGAAGGTGTTGATATGGGTCAAACGCTCGTCAGGCACCTGGCACACGCCGATGTTGGACTTGTTCGTACTGTACGCGAAATCCGTCACCTCCGCCTTCGTGTTGGAGATGCAGTTGAACATCGTGGTCTTACCCGAGTTCGTCAGTCCTACTATGCCGCATTTTAATCCCATTTGTAATGGTTATTGGTTATGGGTTATTGGTTGTTGAAGTTTAGAGTTTATAGTTTATAGTTTATAGTTTATAGTTTATGGTTATAGTCTCTTTTCCCGAAAGATAGCAGCCAATAGCTAAAAGCTAAAATCCGAGAACGATGTCTTCGACGTGGTCGATTTCGGGCAGGTAGTGTTTGAGGGTCTGTTCCACACCGTTTTTCAAGGTCATTTTGGCATGGGGACAAGAACCGCAGGCACCCTGCAACTTCACTTTCACCACATTGTCGGAAGTGAGTTCCACAAATTCAATGTCACCACCATCCTGCTGTAAGTAGGGGCGAATCTGGTCAATGATGGATATCACTTTCTGTTCGAGTGTCGGACTTTCCATGTGCTTCATTTTTTACGGCTGCAAAGATACGAAATTAATTGGGAAATCCGAGTTCTTTATTCAACTATTTATATATAATAATGAAGGAGGCTTCAGATTCTGTTATATGTTATCTTGTTTATTTCCTCAATAACAAATAGATAAAATAGGGTGCACCGGCAAGGGCAGTGATGCTTCCCACGGGCAGTTCCGACGGCGCGGCGATAGTGCGGGCCAGCGTGTCGGCAACCAGCAGGAAGAACGCCCCGAAGAAAATGGAATAGACAAACAGCCGGCGGTTGTTGCTGCCGAAGATCAGTCGGCAGATGTGGGGCACAATCAGTCCGATGAAGCCGATGACCCCGCAAAAGGAGACCACCACGCCCACCAACAGCGACGAGAGCAGGAGTGTGGCATGGACCGTGCGGGAGGTGTTTACCCCCAGGCTTTGTGCTGATTCCTCGCCCATCTGTATGATGTTCAGGTCTTTGGCGTAATAGAACAGCACGGTGATGATGGCGGCGGCCACGGGCAGCAAGCAGGCAATCTCGTGCCATGACACTGCCGCGAGCCCGCCCATTGTCCAGAAGAAAATTTGGTGCATCTCTTTCTGGTTGACAACCATCAGGAGGGTGATGACAGCGGAGATGAAGAAGTTGACGGCAATGCCGGTGAGAAGGAGTGTCTGCGTGGAGTTGCGTCCGCGAATGCGGGCCACTCCCATGATGAGCAGGAGGGTGAGTGCGGCGGTCATCAGCGCCGGCACGGTGATGCCGAACAGGAAGGCATCCCAGCCTAAGATGATGGCGATGGCGGCCCCTAACGAGGCGCCGGAGGAGATGCCCAGGATATAGGGGTCGCAGATGGGATTGCGGAAGATGCTCTGGAAGACGCAGCCGCACACGGCCAACGCTGCTCCGGCTATCAGGCTCATGACGATGCGCGGCAGTCGCAACTGCCAGATAACCATGTCGTAATAGGCAGGAACCTCTACGGCGGAGGGAAGATGCAGTCGCTGACGGAAGCTGCCCGCCACCATGTCCCATGGGATGGGAATCACCCCGATGAAGATGGCTGCCACGGCACATGCCAGCAGCAGCATACCTAAGAGAATGGGTAGAACGATATGCCGGCGTTGCGTTTTCATAACCTATTGCGTGATGGCCCCTTCCCGCATGGCCTTCTCGTAGAGCTTGTCCACGTACGCATCGATAAACTGTTTCTTGCGCTGGTTGGTCAGCATCATCCGCGCCGACGCCTGCTCCTCTTCGGTCTCACTTACCGACCGTTGGTTTTTATAATCCAGAATCACAAGCAGATAATGGTAGTCGTCCACATCTTTTTCCACATACTTGTTGTTGGGCTTGTCAGGACTGAAGTCGAAAGGCACGTCGTTCTGCACATCTTGCAGGTAGAGCCATGTGTCTTCTATCAGATATTCGATGGAGTCGCCCAGCATGGCGGCCAGTTCCGTTTTCTCGTTCTGGCGGCGACTCTCGTCAAACAGGATTGCCTTGACGGGTGCTATCAGGCGGGAGTTGCGCGACAGTTTCACATAGTTCACCTTTACAATCTCCTTGTTCACCGTATATTGTTTGCCAAAGGATTTCACAAAATCCGCCATCTCGTTGTCCGTGATGCTGAACTCGGTACTGTCGGCCACCAGCTTGTCGAAAAAGGCGTTCACTAACAGTTGGTTCCGATATTCGTCCATTTGTCGGCGGAAGTTCTTCTCGCGTGAGGATAATTTCTTTTCCGCTTCGTGGATGATGAGTTGTTCCTTGATCCAGCTGTCCACGAAATCGCGTACGAGTGCCAGGCTGTCGTCGGCGGAGAGGCCTGTCGGCATGCCGGCGCGTATTTCCGACAGATAGAGTTTATGGTAATAGACCTGCGCCACCACCGGGTCCTTCTCGCGTTTGCAGGCGGAAAGACACAGGATTGCAGACAATAGGATGAGGAGTTTTCTCACGTTATTTTTTCAAGATGGACTTAAACACTTGTTCGTCAACCTCCACAGGATATTTGGCTTTCAGCTCTTCCATCCATTTCTTTTCCAGCACATCCTGATAGCGGTTGATGATGATGGCACGGATCTCTGAGAGCGGTTTGTATTGGAGGCTGTCGTTGGGCTGGGCCACCGGATATTCGGTCTTCACCGACTCATAGTAGCGTTCGAGTCCGACGCTGTCTTGGATGGCGGCGTTCCAGACTTTCTTGGCGTTGATTTCATACAGGAGCATGCCGTCGTGGAACTCCTTCACCAGTTCGCGGTATTCGGGGTATTTGTCCGTCAGCCGGGTGTTCTCATATTGCAGCAGCCAGTCGCCGACCAGTTTTTGGAAGACCTGTTCCAGGAAATTCTCCATGGGCACATTGAGGGGAGTGCCTTGGAAGCGGGATACATAGTGGGCGAAATCCACCGCTGTGATTCTTTGGCCGTTGTCGTAGGTGCACATGGGTTTCAGTTTCTCGATGCCTTTCAGGGAGTCGATGGCTATGCGGGTGGATTGGAAGTAGCTTTCCGGCAGATTTTTCTTGAAGAACTTCATTGCCGCCGCTTTCCCTTTTTCACTGTAGTTGTATTCTTTTTTCAGTTTGTTCAGCAGCGATTCTTTGCTCTTCTGGGAGCGTGCGTCGCGGGCGAGCTTGTTTTTCAGCATGAAGCGGGTCTCGTCGTTGACCGTGGAATACACGATGGAGTCCAGGCGCAGGATGTGCCAGCCCAGAAGGGATGCCACCGGTTCGGAGTGCTGGCCGGGTTTCAGTTTGATGGCGGCGGCCACGTAGTCGCCGGGACGGCGGTTCGGCGTGAAGGGGTCCATGCTGCCATTCTTCTCCCTGCTGGCCGCATCTTCTGAGAATTGTGCCACCACGTTTTCAAAAGAACTGGTCTTCAGGGCGGATTGGATTGCCGCCAGCTTCTCCTTGATTTCCGGACGTGCTTCGCCTTTCAATGCCAGCGAGTCATAGACGAAAATCTGGGAGATGAAAATCTTGGCCATGGCAGGAACTTTGTCGCGTACATAGATCAGGTGGTAGCCGAACTGCGTGCGCACCGGCATCGATATCTGTCCCAGCGGCGTGTTGAAGGCACCGTTTTCAAAGGGGTAAATCATCTCCATGACGGAGAAATAGCCCAAGTCGCCCTTGTTCCCGTAGTGGAAACGTTTCGTCTGGGGGTTCACGAAATCGCGTGCTGACTCGTCCTCGGAGTATTTCACGGCAGCCTCGGCGAAGTCCAGCCCGTTGAGAATCTCGTTGCGGATCTGGAGAGCCTTGTGATAAATGGCCAGCGTGTCCTTGGGTTGGGCGGAGGGCAGGCAGCGCAGCAGGATATGGGAGGCGCGGATCTGGTATTTCGAGCGTTCGTATGCCTCGCTCAGCAACTGGTCGGTGACCTCTGCGTCGGTGAGGTACTGTTGGGCCGACTGGTTCTTGTAGGAGGAGAGTTCGCGTTTGAATGCCACGGAGGTGTCCATCTGCAAGGATTCCGCCTCCTGCACCTTCATCCGGTAATTCGCGTAAAGCTCCAGATACTCGCGCAGGTCCTTCTCGGATGCCTCGCTGATAAGATTGTTCTTCTGATAGGCGCTGACGAACTCGCCCTTGGAGATCTTTTCCTTCCCCACCTTCATCAGAATGTCGCTGTTGCTTTGTGCAAAGAGATTCCCCACCGCCATGATGGCGACCAGAGATAATGCTAACCGTCTCATTTTCATATTCAATTTATTTCCGTTTAGAATACGTGTTTGGGCTGCAAAAATACAAAATCATCCCTAATTGGCAATAGTAGGGGAGAAAAGATTTTCAATGGAGCGCGTGCCTACTTTTTAAGACGCAGGCAGTTGGAAAACTCCTTGAAAAAGTCGTAGTTCAACTCCTGCGAGATTTGGAAGAGGAGTTGTGTGTTGATATGGTTCTTTGCGAAGATGTTGTACAAATTCTCACGGGTGCATGACAACTGCTTGGCAAGCCATGTGACTGTACGGCCCTGCTCTTTGAGCTTTTCCTTGATTCTTTTCCCGATAAGGGGTCTCATTGTGATTTCCATAATAGTAAAGATTTTGTTTCCACAACGAATGAAAAAGGCGTAAACGATTTCGTTGATACGTACTGGAAGCGAAAGGCTCTGGAAACCCGAGAAACCAGTAGTACGAAACAATCCACGCCTGAGACGCGAACTTTCGCAACATACTCTCGTTTCTAAAATTTTCCAGATTTTATCGCTTCGAGAATAGGGCGGCAGTTCTATTTAGATACCTTTTTCATCATTCTAAAACGGTGCAAAGATATAAAAAAATAATAATATCTTTTTGTTTTGTCCGCGAAAACTTTTTTTGTACATTTGCGCCCTCAAAAAACAGCATAATGGATAATCGAAAGATTCTGGTCATCTATACGGGAGGCACCATCGGGATGATGATGGATCCTGAAACTCACACTCTCAAACCGTTTGAATTTGACAACATTCGTCAGCAACTCCCGATGCTGGACCTGATAGGCGCTGACATCACTTTCCAGGACATGCTCCCGCTGATTGACTCTTCCGACACCAATCCGGATTTCTGGATCCGTTTGGCCGCCATGATCGGATGCCATTACGATGAGTATGACGGCTTCGTGGTGCTGCACGGCACCGACACGATGGCCTACACGGCTTCCGCCTTGAGCTTTCTGTTAGAGAACCTCTCCAAGCCGGTTATCCTTACGGGCTCGCAGTTGCCTTTGGGCGTGATTCGCACCGACGGTCGGCGCAACATCCTCAACGCCATCGCCATTGCCGCCGAATACAGGGATGACCGTCCCGTGATACAAGAGGTTTGCATCTATTTCCAGAACAATCTGTTCCGCGGCAACCGCACCTACAAGGACGATGCCTCGCGTTTCAATGCGTTCATGTCACCCAACTACCATAATCTGGCTGATGTGAACACGACGGTGGAGTTCCATTATGCCAATATCCATAATGAAGAGGTGGTGAAACCGCTCATCGTCCACGACCGTATGGACGACCACGTGGCTTTGGTCAAGTTGTATCCCGGCATACGGACCGAGTTCTTGGAGACGATTTTCCGCACGCCCGGTCTGCGGGCGGTGGTGCTGGAGACTTACGGCACGGGCAATGCGCCCACAAATCCGGAATTCGGCCGCATATTGAAGGAGGCGGTGGATGCCGGCATCGTGATCGTCAACGTGACCCAGTGCAAAGGCGGCGGACGTGTGGAGATGGGCCGCTATCTGACCGGCAAGAAGCTGGCCGACATCGGCATCATCAGCGGCCTCGACCTGACCACGGAGGCGGCGGTCACCAAGCTGATGTACCTGTTGGGGCAGTTGGACGACAATGCGGATGTGCGGCGGGAAATGCAGGGTTCGTTGCGAGGCGAAATGACAATTGAATCCTGAACTGTAATACAATAAAATACTAATATGACTTTCTTTACCTTTTTAACCCTGTTAGGATGCCTGGCCCTGTTGATGTATGGTATGAAAACCATGAGCGAGGCCTTGCAGAAACTGACAGGTGGCGGATTGCGTAAGGTGTTAGGCACCATGACGACCAACCGCGTCACGGGCATCTTCTCCGGAGCCTTGGTCACCACGGCCATACAGTCATCCACGGCCACCACTGTGCTGACGGTCAGCTTCGTGAACGCCAGCCTGCTCACCCTCTCCCAAGCCATCTCTGTGATTATGGGTGCCAACATCGGAACCACGATTACCGCATGGATGATCGCCCTCTTCGGTTTCAATATCCCGATGAGCATGATGGTCTTCCCCTTGTTCGCCTTCGGCATCCTCTTGTCCTATTTCAAGAGTCCGAGCGCCAAGTCCTTCGGCGATTTCCTCTTCGGCTTCTCGTTCCTGTTTCTCGGCATCGCCACCCTGCGCGAAAACGCCATCGCCATGGACCTGTCGCACAATCCCACCGTGATGAGCTTTTTCGAGTCGTGCCGGAGCCTGGGCTTCCTCTCCTACGTGATATTCCTGCTTCTGGGCGGCATACTGACGATGTGCGTGCAGTCGTCTGTGGCTATCATGGCCATCACGATGATTCTCTGTTCCACCGGCGTGGCCGACATCTACCAGGGCATCGCGCTGGTGCTGGGCGAGAATATCGGTACCACCATTACTTCGAACATAGTGGCTATGAACGCTAATACCAACGCACGCAGGGCTGCGTTGTCGCACCTGATCTTCAACTTGTTCGGGGTGTGCTGGATTCTCATTGTGTTCCGCCCCTTCATCAAGACGGTATGTTCGTTGGTGGGCTTCGACCCAACTGCCGACCTTTCCATGGACCCTAACGCTTCTACCCGCATCAATTACGCGCTGTGTGCCTTCCATACGGCTTTCAATACTTGTAATGTATTGATATTAGTGTGGTTTATTCCCACATTCGAACGCTTGGTTTGTCACCTGATCAAAGGTAAGGAGGATGATGAGGATATGCGCTTGCGCTTCATCAGCGGCGGCCTCATGTCCACGGCGGAGCTTTCCCTGTTAGAGGCCCGCAAGGAAATCAACCACTTCGCAGTTCGTGCTCACCGCATGTTCGGTTTCATTCCCGCATTGCTCGAAATCAAAAACAATGATGAGTTTGTGAAGCTTTATACTCGCATTGAGAAATACGAGGGCATCAGCGACAATATGGAGGTGGAGATAGCAAATTATCTGAACAAAGTGTCCGAGGGCCGTTTGAGTCCTGAAAGTAAGACACAGATACGTTGCATGTTGCGTGAGATTTCCGAGATTGAGAGCATCTGCGACAGCTGCTATAACATGGGCAGGGCCATTAACCGCAAGAATAGTCTGCGCGAGGTGTTCACGGAGGATCAGGTGGCGCATCTCAAGCATATTTGGAACCTTTGCGATGATGCCCTCACACAAATGGAAATGGTGCTGAACGATGCCGACAACAAGGTGGATCCGCGTGTTTCGCTCAATATCGAGAACGAAATCAATCATTACCGCACCCAGTTGAAGGAAATCAATTTGACGGATGTCAATGAGAAGAAGTACGATTATCAGACAGGCGTGACCTACATGGATATCGTGGGTGACAGCGAGAAACTGGGCGACTATGCCATCAATGTGGTGGAAGCCCACACGCAGACGAAGCTGACCGTGTAGAAATAGTCGTTTCCCCCAACGACCATGTGGCGTGCTCCTACATTAATGTTATATATTATAAACCAAAATTAACAAAAATAAACCTATAAACTAATGTCACCCATCGTTGTGGAGATTTGCTGCGGCTCGATTCAGTCGGCTGCCAATGCATACGCTGCCGGCGCAACCCGTATAGAATTGTGCCAGAATCTGAATCAGGGGGGCACCACCCCCTCGTATGCGACCATTCGCCAGTGCGTGGAGGATCTGCATCTGGATGTCTTTGTGCTGGTGCGCCCCCGACCGGGCGATTTTGTATATAATCGGATAGAAATCGACAATATGGCGCGCGATGTGCAGGTGTGCAAAGAGTGCGGGGCGGCGGGTGTCGTGGTCGGCTTCCTGCATCCCGATGGACGCGTGGACAAGACATTGACCCGCAGATTCGTGGAGATGGCGGCCCCGTTGCCGGTGACATTCCACCGGGCATTCGATCGCTGTGCCGACTGGCAACAGGCCTTGGAGGATGTTATTGACTGCGGTTGCCGGCGCATCCTGACCTCCGGTTGCCGTCCCACAGCAGAAGAGGGACGCGAGACGCTGAGGTCGATAGTGGATCTTGCTGGCGAACGTATCACCATCCTGATGGGTGGTGGTGTGCGTTCCGAAAATGTGCGTCGTCTGCTGGAATGCACGGGCGTGCATGAAGTGCATGGCTCCTGCAAGACACTCATGCCGAACGGATGTGAGGAGACTGACAGCGCGGAAGTGACCCGCTTGTTGGAGGTCTGCCGACAGGGATGGAATTATAATAATATGGTATAATTTGGAGACAATGGATACTCAAACAAGAACGAAAACCATCACACGCGTCACGGTTGTCGGGGGTGTGTGCAATCTGATGCTGCTGTTATTGAAATTTGTGGCAGGCATTGTGGGCCGAAGCGGTGCCATGATTGCCGACGCCATCCACTCACTGTCGGATTTCGTGACCGATGCCGTCGTGTTGCTGTTTGTTCGGATTTCGTCCAAGCCCAGCGACGAATCCCACGATTATGGACACGGGAAGTTTGAGACGCTCTCCACGGGCATCATCGCCATCGTCCTTTTCGCGGTGGCGGCGGGGATTTTGGTGAAAAGTGCCACGGCTATCGCGGCCATCACCCATGGTGAGGTGATTCCCCGTCCGGGACTGATAGCCCTTGTGGCCGCCGCCGTCTCCATTGTGGTGAAGGAGGGACTTTTCTGGTACACCTCCCTGCATGGGAAACGGCTTAACAGTAAGGTGCTGTTAGCCAACGCCTGGCATCATCGTTCGGATGCTCTCTCCTCCGTGGCCACTTTGTCGGGTGTCGGATTCGCGTATTTTCTGGGCGACAAATGGACCATCATGGATCCTATTGCAGCCATAGTCGTGGGTGCCATGATTCTGAAAGTCTCGTTCAATCTGTTTATTCCGGCCATCAATGAGCTGTTGGAGTGCTCGTTGTCGAAGGAGACGGAGGACAGAATCCTGCAGATTATCACAGAAGATTCCGCGGTTCAGGATCCGCACAATTTGAAAACCCGCAAGGTTGGGAGTCGGATGGCCATTGAGGTCCACATTCGGTTGGATGCGGCTATGACGGTGGCCGAGTCGCACGATATTACGGTGGGGATTGAGAATCGGTTGAAACAGGAATATGGTCCGGAGACGATGATTATTGTGCATGTGGAGCCGCAGAAGTAGCGGCTTCGCCGAGGGCGGCGGCTCCGAGGATGGCGGCCTCGTTGAGGTTCAGTTCGGAGAAGCGCAACTGTATCCTGTTCTTATATAAAAAGAGCAGATTATCCTCAAAATAGTGTTTCAGAGGTTTCATCAGGGCCTCGCCGGCGCGTGTGGGCCCGCCCATCAGGAAGATGGCTTCCGGGGCTGAGAAGGCGGCGGCATTGGCCAAGGCGATGCCTAACCAGTAGGCGGTAGTGTCGTAGGCGGCCACGGCAATGGGATCGCCGGAGAGGGCGGCCTCGCCCACCATCTGACAGGTGAGAGTTTGTGCCGCCTTGGCGGTCAGTGGTTGGTGCACGCGGGCGGCGGCGTCCATATAGTTCTGGCAGATGCCGCGGGCGGCGGCGTACATCTCGATGCAGCCCTTGCGTCCGCATCCGCACAGACGGCCTTCGGGTTGCACGATGGCGTGTCCGAGTTCGCCGGCGGTGCCGGTGCTGCCATGCAGGATCTGTCGGTTGATGACAATGCCGCTGCCGATGCCCGTGCCCATCGTGAGCATGATGAAGTGGCGTAGCTCCTTGGCTCCTCCGTAGATCATCTCCCCGAAGGCAGCGGCGTTGGCGTCGTTGTCTAAAGCCACCGGCACATGGAAGCGTTCGCCCAGCACCTCCCGGAAGGGAATGCTCTCCTTGATGTTGAGGTTGGGCGTGTCGGCCTCGATGCTGCCGCTCTGCGGGTTGCCGTTGGGAGCTCCGATGCCGATGCTGCGGATGACGGGCAGCTCCTGTTCCGCCATCAATTGTTGGATGGTGTCCCCGATTGCGCGCATGTAGTCGGCGGCGGTGTGGTATTCGGTGGTGGGAAACCGGCGGCGGCGCACCACCTGTCCGGAGTCGCTCACCAGCCCGATGTCGGTGTTGGTGCCGCCGATGTCAATACCGATGGAATAATGGTTCATAAGGGGTTATCGTTTGATGTTCTGTTTGTTGAGGGCGGCACGGTAGCGTGCGGCGTTACGGGCGTGCTCGGCGGCACTGGCCGTGAAGTTGTGGTAGCCGGAGAAGTCCTCCTTGGCACACATGTAGAGGTAGTTGTGGTGCCGGTAGTGGAGCACCGAGTCCATGGTGGAGGCCTCCGGAATGCGGATGGGTCCAGGGGGCAGGCCTTTGTATTTGTAGGTGTTGTAGGGCGATTCCACCTGGAGGTCGCTGTTGAGGATGCGTTGGCGGGCGAAGTCGTGGATGGCGTATTTCACGGTGGGGTCCGACTGCAGCAGCATCCCTTTATGAAGTCTGTTGATATAGAGGCCGGCGATGATGGCTTTCTCGGAAGGGCGGAAATTCTCCTCTTCCACAATGGAGGCCAGCGTGGCCACTTCCACGGGTGTCAGCCCGATGGAGTCGGCCAGGGCCCTGCGGCGTTCGTTCCAGAAGTGCTTCGTGTAGCTGTATAGTTTGTCGATGAACTCTTCGGGGGTCACATCGTAGAATATCTCGTAGGTGTTGGGGATGAAGAGGGTGGGGGCGGTGGCCGGGGTCACGTTGTATTTTTGGAGGAAGTCCGGGTCGAGCAGCAGGCCTGCGAGTTCTTTGGGCTCAAAGAAGAAGCGATTGCCCACGTGGTCCACAAACTGGCGCATGGTGCGGATGTTGTTGAAGGAGAACTTCACGGGGTAGTGCTGGCCCGCGCGGAGCATGCGTACCAGGTCGTAGTTGCGCATCCGCGGGGTGATGTTGTATTTCCCGCAGCGCATGGTCTTGAAGCGCATGATCTTGACGGCCAGGCCGAAGGTGCTCTCATTCTTGAGAATCTCTTGATTGTCGAAGGCGTCCATCACGTCGGCCAGCGTGGCGTTGCGCGGCACGGTCACGGTGATGTCCTTCGTGTTCTGGGTGTTGGGTGCAAAGAGGATGTAGTAGGCGGCGGCCACGCCTCCCGCGCCGAGCAGGAACAGGATGATGCCGATAATGAGAATCGCTTTTTTCATTGGATGGGAAAAGGATTTTTTATAATGTGATATAGTCCGGAAATGCGGGTGCAAAGGTATTCTTTTTTTCGGATTCTGCGGGAGCATAGGGACGATTGGCGATTAGCCAATGTGTTGGAAAAGAATAGGTGTTGCAATTATTACACTGGATGTGTGTACCGGCATCGCGGATAATTGCTGCAGCCATAGAAATTCCCATATTGTCCACTCCGTAACACAAGTTTTCCGCCGCAGCGAGGACAGTAACCATTGCTAACAGCAACATAGTTTTTATAGATTTGCCCCCGAACATTGTGGACATGTTGTTTCCGGGAATCCTTGGAGGTATTATTGGCTTCCTGCAAGGTGTTGAATGTGCGCTGAACTTGTTCGGCGGACATGCGTTTTTGCGAATAGGATTGGATCACTCTGTTAATTTGATTCCAATAGACCACATTGTCCAAGTATCGGTTTTTTAATGTGGCTCGTCTGGAAAATGCCACAATGGAAATGAACATATCGGAGGGCAAATCTTTCAAAATGCGGCGGAGTGCTCTTACATGGCCTTGGTTTTGCTGGATAGGATTATACAACTGATATTTCTTGCCATAGATGTTTTGGGTCCAATATTCGCTGTTGGCCCCACCATATATCCAGCCCGAATAATTCTTGGTCTCAATAACAAAGATGCCATATTCCGACACCACCACATGGTCAATCTGGGAAGTGTGCCCATTGGCATGGTGGATAAGCAAATCATTCATAATTTGGTATTTGTCGCGTGGCAACCTCGATAGGATCCCGGCAACACGTTTCTCGCCCATTTCGCCTTTGGATGGAAGAAGCCGAAGCAGGGCAACAAAAACGGCGACAAAGGCTATTATGAGGAGGATATGGAGATTCATGGCAGGATATTATGCAGTAAAATGCAATTCAATCTTTTGTGAAGAGTAAGTAAAAACATCCAGACATTACGGCAGCATCATCTTTGAACCGTATGGAAAATCTCCGTCGGAATCTCCTCTCCAGCTGTTCACTCTAAATTCTTTGTTTGAATAGACCGTGACATTATAGTATGTATGTGTTGCATTCCCGGTATATTTTTCTTTAAAATCAATGATTACATCCACGGTTCCATCCGATTGTGGCACAGAACGGATATTGGTATATTTCAGGTCAGGCACGTACATTTTAAGACAATACTTGATAGCCTCCACAGCCACTTCTTCATTGTTCTTTTGTGCCGTTTTAACGGTGCTCTTGTTGTCGCTGTTCGTCTTTTTGGATGCCGGCTGTTTGGATTTTTCCTGCTTGGAATTTGATGGTTTTGATGGTGCAACAGAATTAGTGTCATACGACGAAGGCAGACCGTTCATCTCTTGCAAGGCAGCCACCTCTTGTTGCAACTGGTTTATCTGCTCTTGCAGTTCGCGTTTAGAAGGAACCTTAAAAAGATAGAAGTAGAGAAGTATAAAAGCAACAAGTGCGGAAATGAAAATGATTGTTTTTTTCATTGTGATGGATTTTGGATTGTAAAATGAGAATGCAAAAATAGGAAAAATGATAATTACATCATTTCCGATGCAGTCCGTTAGGACTGCTGGGATGTGTAGGGTAGGGAATATGCGGGCGGATGTCGCACGTTGGAGGTGTGCGGGGAAATGCACGGATGGTTGCCGCGGAAGGGGACGGGATGGAGATGGATGGTCAGAAAATAGACCTATGGATCTATAGTTTCTATTTCTCCAATCTTTTTGTCAATTCATTGATTTCTTTTTGTTGCAAATTATAGGCTTTGACGGCTCGCTGCTTGAGATTCTCGTAGGCGTTTTTCCATTTGGCAACCTCTTCTTTGGCAGCGGACAGTTGTTGCTGGAGTAGCGGTACTATGCGCTCCAGTTCCGCCAAGCGGTCGTCTTGCTTATTGCGATAGTTGCTCCGGGCTTTGTGCATTCGCTCTTTCACACCACCCTCCTTGATGAAGGTTTGTTCCATCGTTTTAAGGTAACGGTTCATCATCACATCTACCTGATAACATAACGTGAGACCGACGTTGGCCATCTCTTCAGCGGTCCATTTTTGGAAGTAGGGCTCGTAATCCTCAAGGGTGTTGTGTGTTTTAGTGAATTCTTGCATAGGCTGGAACCGTTTGTCGGCTGGTTTCCAAATGGATAAATGACGGGATTTGAGGTAATCGCCGAAATCCTGACGCAGTTCGCTGATGCTCCCTCGGGCGACGTTCAGCAATTTCAGCTCCATTTCGTTGGACATTTTTCCGTCCTCGGCCCCTTCCACGATGTTCTGCTTGCCGGAGCGCGCCGCCTGCACCATCTGATCCACAGTACGGTCCCCGTATTTGGGAAGGAAACGTTCGCAGAACACATAAGTGAGTTGATAAAGCACATCCGTTTTTTGATAAAACCGTAACTCTTTCCAATTGGTCACTTGGCGGAAAAAACCAGTCGTTTCAGATTTCGTATCTTGTTGTTCCCCTTGCTTCATTATTTAGTTGCATTAAAGAAAGGGTAACGATATTGTCTGTAATTTTATTATATCCTTATAATTTATTATTTTTACAAAAACAATCGGAGCGAATACTAACGACCTAATGGCTCACACCGATCCTTCCGCACCACGCGATCGCGCATGAGAGATGGACTGGTGAAATTGCGGGCTATGTTTTGGACAAGTTCACGGTAATTGTCGGTTCCATCATCTTTTTTGTGGTAATAAGGCTTGATAGAGCTTGTCCCCACAGCCGAAAATTACAATATAATATCTCACTGTATTTCAACACTTTATAATTTACTCATATTTACTACTGACGAAACTTATTACTTTTGGTGATTTTCGTCAATATCTTTTTGTATCTTTGCAAAAAAATTACTTATATGGTTGAACGGGGAAAATATTTGTCAAAACTCATCGCATTGCGAGACCAACACATTATTAAAGTTGTAACCGGCATACGCCGTTGTGGGAAATCAACGCTATTGCAAATGTTCCGTGGCTGGCTTGGAGATAATGGTGTGGCAGATGAAAACATAGTGTCTCTCAATTTTGAAGAGCGCGAAAGCCAAAGGTTCGTAACTTGGGAGAATATTTATGATTTTATCATACAAAATATCCATGCAGACAAGATGAACTACGTCTTTTTGGATGAGGTGCAAATGATACCGCATTTTGAAAGGCTTGTGGACGCGTTGTTTGTCAAGCCAAATGTGGATTTGTATATCACAGGATCTAATGCCTATATGCTATCAAGCGAATTAGGAACACTGCTTTCCGGACGGTACATAGCCATCAATTTGCAGCCTTTTTCGTTTTCGGAATACGTATGTGCTTTCCCGGAAGATACCAACTCAGACCGTCTGTTCCGCCAATATATAAATTCTTCATCCTTTCCCGAAGCGGTAAATTTATCATTGAATTCTCCCGAAATGGCAAATGAATATCTTAAATCGCTCTACGAAACGGTTGTGGTAAAGGACATTGTGAAACGAAACAATTTAAGGAAGTTTGACACATTGAAACAAGTGTTGAACTTCTTGTTTGACAGTGTGGGAAGTGTAGTATCTCCCAACAATATCACGGACGTGCTTCGCAAGAACGTCACAGAAAAACTGTCGCACAATACGGTACTGAAATATCTGCAGTACTTCACCGAATCATATTTGATATACCCTGTGAGGTTGTACAATATAAAGGGCAAACGACTTCTACAAAGCAATTACAAATATTATGTGGTGGATCTGGGACTGAAAAGCATATTGCAAAGTAATGCGTACGATGCTGATTTGGGGCACAAATTGGAAAATGTGGTTTATTTGGAACTCTTGTCGCGGGGTGGTGAAGTGTTCGCAGGACGGACAGACAATGGCGAAGTGGATTTCGTGGTTCAAAAATACGATGGTCAAAAGGAATATTATCAAGTTGCCTATACCGTTAGTGACGAAAAGACCTTAAACAGAGAACTTTCGTCATTAAAGAAGATTCGTGATTCATACCCCAAATACCTGCTTACAATGGATTTTGACAACAGTGATATTGACGGCATAAAGAAAACCAATGTAATTGACTGGTTGCTGAATTCATAATAGAGTTGCCCATTTCTCGCATTATGGGAACTTGCCGAAATCATGGTGCGTCGTTAAACTTGGTGATATTGGTAAATGGCAAGCAGGAGGCACACCTAACCGTGGTGTATCATCTATGACATAACACAATATTATGATTTTTAACAGCTACAATATTTTCAACAATTTTTTCTATCAAATCAGTTAAATGGTTTTATCAGCATATGACAATTTCATAGGAATCTTCCAATAATTTTTATTTTCAACAAATTTTTCCCTGATTGAGATTGCAATAGTTTCATCAGTTCCCTTACAAACGATTTGTCTAATATCACTAATGACCTTTCTTAATTCAAATACTGAGTATTGTTTATCAACAATTACGGGAATTATTCCTTCTGTATAATCACACGCATAAACCATATTTAGATCTGAATTGAAAAACAGAAGCTCTTTGTTATGAAAGAGAAACAAAACAGGAAGTGTAAGTGAGAAATTTAAATGTTCTTTTACGGTTATGCTATCATATCCATTTTTGAAAAGATATGGTGCTTTTAGTATGTCATAATGTTCCCATTCTGGATGATTTACAATTAACCATAGATAATCTTTGGGATTAACAATAGTATCATTAAGTATTTGTCGAATACGTTCTCGTGAGCAGCCGAACTTATCACCAACGGTTTGTAACGTACTGGGGGTTCCAGTAGAAAGGCCCCATACCAATGTGAAAAATACTTCATTCTTGATATTTGAATGAATCAAATACTGCTGGAGAATGTAAAACATAGGCCAATGCCCATATTCCATATGATACGAATTAATAAAAGTAATTTCATTTTGAGTGAACAAACTCATATCTACCGGAACAGAGGAATGTTTTGTTGTGGTTGATGAAAAGCATACTTCATCTCTTGATTGGTTTGCAGATACCTGCTTTTCTAATGCTGAACATTTTGCAATTTGATCTCGTATCAACACGGGTATTTTTAAATCAATCAATAAAGATAAAAATGAACTATAATCAGACCGATCCGCTTTTCGCAAAACGTTTTTAGCCCTCTGAGAGAGCAAGGAAAACAACCGCTGATATTCAAAGTTAAACATCTTTGAATTAAGAACATTTTCCATAATAACATCGTCATCTACAACATCGGCACCAAATTGTTCGAAATAATTATGACACAAAAATGAGAATAAATCCACAGTCATTTCTGCTAATTCTTGAGCCGTATTATCTCCACATTGTCTAAGTTTATTAAAAACAACCGCAGTTTTTCTTTTCAATGATCTACGAGACAAACAACTACCACCTGCTCTTTTGATCGCTTTAGTTTCTTTATCTTTTAAATTACAATATTGAGGTTGATAAAGAAAATCAAGTTTATGGACTTCAACCCCCTTATTGATGAGGAAAAACCAAAAAGAATTTAGTGTCAACAAATTGTTCTTTCTTAACAGATGTGTAGCTCTGGCAGAAAGGTTTCTTACTTGATTGCAAAATTCCTGCTGAACAGACTTAATGCATGAGATCCTTATTGACACAGCCTCTTTATCATCACTCAATCTATGATCGAAATCATATTGATAATTCTGCATTAATTCATTAAGAAATAACGCCATTTGCGCTAATTCTTCTGCTGTCTTATTACCGCAATTATCTTGTTCAATAAAAACTTTGGTGATATTACGATTTAACATACCAACTTCTTCTTTGTGTGTAATCATCAGTATATTGATTTATAACAACAATTTACTTACCATCGTTTGTCATTATAACAATTCATTTATTTAGAATTCAAACACCTATATTGATTGGGATATTTCACTCATCTTCGTCCGCCCACTCTTCACACTGCTTCAGCACGATGTCCATTGCGTGCTCGGCCTCCTCGGGCGGATATTTGTATTTCTTCAACAGTCGTTTCACCATCTTGCGCATGCCCGCACGGGCAGACTCTTTGTGTTGCCAGTCGATGGTGCGATTCTTGCGGAGAGTTTCGGTCAGTTCTTTGGTCATAGCCACCAATTCGTCGTTTTCATATATGTCTCGCACCGCTTGCGGACGCGTCAGCGCGTCATAAAAGGCCTTTTCCTCATCGGTCAGACCAAGCTCATTGCCTTGTTGCTCGGTTTCCTTGATTTGCGATGCCAACTTGAGCAGTTCCTGAATCACCTCTTCATTGGTCAACATCCCTTTCAGATAGTTGCTTAACGCCTGGTTCAGCAGCTCAGAAAACTTCTCACTTTGCACGAGATTCTTATGTTGGAACGCTTTCACCTTGTCTTTCAACAGGTTTTCCAAAATTTGGATGGAGATGTTCTTCTCCTTCATCTTGGTCAACTCTTCCAAGAAAGCAGGATCGTTTAATGAAAACTCTTTGCCAGCGTCTTGAAACAGGTTGATGACACCTTCGCTCTTCACGCTCTGTTTCAGCAGTTCACGGATGCGTTCGTCGATTTCCTTCTTGGTTATCTTGCCTTTGCCGCTCAAACGCAGAATCATCACACGCACCGTCTCAAAGAAAGCGCTTTCCCAACGTTGGTCCTCGTTCAACAAACTGCGGCACAACGTAATGGATTGGTGGAGCAAGGTGGCGTGCTTCATGTATTCGACTTTCTTCTCCTGCATGTTCACGGCAAGCATGAAGTTGGTGCCGCCTTTGATGATTTCGGCGCGCTTCAAATCAGACGATTCCTTGAACTTTGAGTAGTCAAACCCATGCATCAGGTCCCGGCAGATTTCCAGTTCCTCTTGGAACTTCTTCAAGGCCGTGGTTTTGATGTTCGGGTCACCGAACTTCTGGCGATCATTGGTACTGTAAAACTTCATCGCCATCTTCAACGCCTGGGCGATGCCGATGTAATCGACCACCAGACCACCTTCTTTCCCGTTGAAGACACGATTCACACGGGCGATGGCCTGCATCAGGTTGTGTCCGCTCATCGGTTTGAAGACATACATCGTTGCCAAGCTGGGGACATCAAAGCCCGTGAGCCACATATCCACCACAATGGCAATTTTCATCGGATCTTGGTCATCTTTGAACTTCTTGGCCAACTCCTGCTTGTACTGCCGGTTACCGATAATGTCGCGCCACTCTTCGGGGTCGTTGTTTCCGCTGGTCATCACGCATTTGACCTTGTCGGTCCAATCGGGACGCAGCTCAAGAATACGCTTGTATATTTTGATGGCGATGGGGCGGCTGTACGCCACAATCATGGCCTTGCCGGTCAATTCCTGCTCACGATAGTTCTCATAGTGGTTCAGGATATCTTGCACCAACGAATCGATGGTGGGATCGGCACCAAGCAATTCCTCGAGATGCGACAAGTCGTGCTTGCTCTTTTCAATTTGCTGGGCATCAGCCCCTTCAACTTCCAACAGCAGACACCATCAGTACACTGATCTGTACCTGATGTTGTAAGAGTCTCTGTTTCACAACAGCTATATAACTATAGCATACTAATCCTCTCAAAGCAAGTACTTTTCCCTGAAAAAATTCCTGCAGGGCACTAAACATAGGAGGTGGAGGAATGTCCTTTGACGCTTTTGTTTGACAGTTCTATTTCTTTAAATATTTCTTAAGCTTGTTTCGTATTCTCTGCATTGCATTGTCCGTGGATTTCTCATCCCGGCCCAGCACTGCAGAGATTTCTTTTATGCTCATGCCTGTTATGTACAGGTCCAGAACCTGGCGCTCAAGTTCGCTGAGTTCCCTCTCTATCCCCTCTTCCAGATCCTGGAGATTCTCCTGGTCTATGACATATTTCTCGGGAACATAGTTGGGATTGGCCTCCAGTATCTCCTCCAGGGGCATCTCTGCCCCCAGTTCCATATCCTCCCTGCTGGCATAGATAGAGATATAGCTGTTCAGGGGTGCGTGCTTTTTCCTGGCAAGGGTCTTGATGGCCGAGTACATCTGTCTTGAGATACACAGCTCTGCAAAGGTGGAAAAGCTGGCATCTCTTCCACAGTCGTAGTCACGCACAGCCTTAAAAAGGCCTATCATGCCCTCCTGGATCAGGTCATCCCTGTCAGCACCCAGAATGTACATTGATGCAGCCTTTTTCCTCACAAGATTCTTGTACTTGTTCATGACATATTCCACCATGTCGCCAGGAGCGCCATCATGGATCTGCACTATCAGCTGTTCGTCGTCCATATCATCATACTTGGTCATGGACATTG
>JAEEGI010009826.1_pt1 | contig 20867 bp, 18 predicted proteins | sample 8958751 | NCBI WGS metagenome assembly JAEEGI01 (sample SAMN16246545, study PRJNA631951) | gut metagenome | biome: gut microbiome; feature: rumen; material: KS-attached | host: Bos | place: Iran: Karaj | collected 2018-10 | reverse complement strand
GGAGACGCAGGGAACCATCGACTGGGACTGCGAAGGGACGGAGGAACGTTTCGGTGGCATGAGTATGCTCATACCTCTGGCACGTTATGACAACACCCTGCTGAAATACAACGAACTCATCAAGAAGATGGGTTGGTATCAAGCTGTGGGCTGGTCGGAACTGGGTTGGTGAACCACCACTTTCACCTTCGATATACGACGCTCCTCCATCTCCATGATTTCGAACGTGAAGTTCTGGTAGTCAATCTTCTCATGCAGCTCAGGGAAATCGCCTTTGATTTCCAGCAGCAGTCCTGCCAATGAGTCGGCATCACCCTCCACTTCGGCAAAAATCTCGTCGTCGAGTTTCATAATCTTATAGAAATCGCTCAACAGCGTCTTACCTTCAAAGATGAAGGTGTTGCTATTGATGCGCACATAGCTCTTCTCGTCTTCGTCGTACTCGTCGTTGATTTCGCCGACAATCTCCTCCAGCACATCCTCGAGGGTGACAATGCCACTGGTGCCGCCAAATTCATCAACCACAATAGCAATATGCACCTTGTTCTCCTGGAACTCGCGCAAGAGGTCGTCAATCTTCTTTGTCTCCGGCACGAAATAAGGAGGACGGATAAGTGACTGCCAACGGAAGGAGGCAGGCTTATGCAAATGGGGCAAGAGGTCTTTGATGTAAAGAATGCCTCGCACGTTGTCGCTATTATCCTGATAGACAGGTATGCGCGAATAGTTGTTCTCGACAATACACTTCAACACATCACTGAACGAAGCCTTGAAATCAAGATCAACCACATCCTGGCGACTGGTCATGATTTCCTTAGCCGTCTCGTCGCCAAAACGGACAATACCCTCCAGCATACGCTGTTCATCCTTGATATCCTCCTTGTCCGTGAGTTCGAGCGCCTGTTCGAGATCATCGACACTCAGAACGTGATTCTCCTTCTGTATCACCTTGCCTGCCAAGATGCCCGACTTCATCAGAATGGTCTCGAAGGGCCAGAACAACCGACGGAAGAAACAGAGGTGACCTGCCACAGTGCGACAGAAGCGCAAAGGCTGCTGACGAGTGTATATCTTTGGCATAATCTCGCCAAAGAGCAGGATGAGAAAAGTGAGGATGACGGTAATGCACAGGAATTCAACCCAATAGGCACGACCGAAATTGACAACCTGCGAAAAGAAATAGTTGCAGAGCATGATGATGGTGACATTGACCAGATTGTTGGCAATCAGTATGGTGGCCAATGTGCGCTCGGAATCAGCCCGAAGCTGCAATATCTGACGGTCACGTTCGGTGCGCTCTTCTTCCAACTCGCTCAAATCGGCTGGAGAGAGTGAGAAGAAAGCAATCTCGGAACCTGAGGCAAACCCTGAGAAAACCAAGAGAATGCCTGCCAAAACTATAGCAAAGATGGCACCAAAACTTGGTGTCATCAGATGTATTTCACTGATTATCTGCTGAAGTTCTACCATTCAACATTTCCATATTATCAGCCCAAATCTCTGCCACAAAGCGACGCTGACCTTGCTTGTCATCATAAGTGGAATAGCGCAGGCGACCCTCGATATACAGTTTGTCGCCTTTATGAACATACTTCTCGACAATCTCTGCCAGCTTGCGCCACAGAATAACATTATGCCAATCGGTATGGTCAGGAACTTGCGTGCCATTCTGCAATGTATAACCACGTTCGGTGGTGGCCAGACGCAGCCTTGCCACAGCGACACCCTGTTCGACGTAACGAACTTCGGGGTCGGCACCTACATTGCCTATCAGCATTACTTTGTTCATCCGACTTGCAGCTACTGTTTACTTACAACCCCCAAGATAACGGAACTTGAAATTCTTACCCTTGGCAGATGGGAACTGACTGCGCTCGTCAACACGCTCGCGCAGATACTCGACAATGCGATTGTAGCAATCCATACCGGACATTGCCTTGCACTGAGCCACGAAATGGGTGTCACGATACTGGAACTTACCTGTGCCGGGAACCATCAGTACACGCTTGAAATCGAGCGCCCCCTCATACCATCCCGGCAGTTCCTCGTTGAGACGAACCAGCGCTGGAGCCACAGGCTTCTCAGGGCGCTCTACGGCTGGATGAACAGTGCGGTTCTCCTTGAAATCAGCCATAGTAGGCGCGTCGGTCTTGATGATAATAAAATAAACACGGGGACGTATCTTGTAGCGCTTGGGATATAACATATCGCTGGCACAATAGTTGCGAATGTCATTCTCAAGAACGGGATTCATGCCTATCTCATCAATGTCGGCAAGAAAGGCTATTGCATCATCTACAGTATTAACGAGAATTTCTTTATCAAAGTAGCGAATATAAAAATTCATAGAGAATAGTTAGGATTTCAAAAAAAATGGTTATAAAAAAGAGCGGAAAACGGGACTCGGACCCGCGACCCCAACCTTGGCAAGGTTGTGCTCTACCAACTGAGCTATTTCCGCATTTCTTGTCAAAAAATAATTTCGTGAAGAGGAGGAGACTCGAACTCCCACGTCGCAATTGACACTACCCCCTCAAAGTAGCGCGTCTACCAATTCCGCCACCTCTCCAACGAGTAAACATTGAATAAAAAAGAGTGCCCAGAACAGGACTCGAACCTGCACGCCTCGCGGCACACGCACCTGAAACGTGCGCGTCTACCAATTCCGCCACCTGGGCATTTGTTTCGTTAAGGCCATTCCCTAACGCTCTTTTTTGTTCAATAAGTGAGCGGAAAACGGGACTCGGACCCGCGACCCCAACCTTGGCAAGGTTGTGCTCTACCAACTGAGCTATTTCCGCTTGTCTTCCTTCGTAAGCCAATCGGCATTCTTGGCTGCGCCTCGGCATAAAAGCAAGCTTTTCTGCTCTCGGCTTGCGCAAGAATTCCGCCTTCTCTGAAGGGCATCTCTCTCGATTGCGGATGCAAAGGTAATGCTTTTTTCGGAATTGACAAACTTTTCAGCCGTTTTTTTAATAAAAAAATTGCAATTATTTTATTTCGACCCCTCGAAAAGGCTGTTACACCTTATTATATATTATTTTCTGAAATAGTTTATCAGTTACTTTACTTCGGTATCAGCTTCAATACTAACACCGCGCTTCAAGAGATTCACTTGGGTGACAATGTTGTAAAAACCATTGACGAACAGTCCTATCTTGCGGAGTTCTTTAACATCTTTAGCTGTCAGGTGGATGCGGAACACCCCCGAATTACCCACCGAGGCACAACCCCACTCGTTCAACTGGTCGGCATTGCCTTCAAGCGTTGTGGTAGTGCCGTCGTAGATGGTCTTGAACTGCCAGTACTCCACTTTCGGATCGCTGGTGTCGTTTTGATAGATAAACTCCAACTGGTCACCGTCCTGAGCTTCAAGGAACTGAGAAGCAGGAATATTAATACCGTTCTCCCAATTGCCAAACGAGCATTCGCCTTCCCACAACTTGGTAGTTTCCCACGCAGAGGTGCCCGGTGTGAGATAAACGCGCTTGATTTCAAGGGTGCAGGAGTCGGACGACTGGATAGCCACATAGTCAACCTGACTGGCATCCTGTCCGTCGAAATAGTAGCGCAGCTTGGTAATGCCTACACGTCCGAAGGTACGCATCTTATTGGATAGTTTCACCTGAACACTGTGCTTGAGGGGTTCGGCAAACTCGATGGTAATCGACTCATAGCCAGACCAATCGACAGGAAGATTACGGTCGCGGACAGATGCCTCCAATCCACCCCAGGGTATGGCGTGGTAAGTGATGGAGCCGTCGCTGTGACGCTCGAATGACTCATGTATATTACGAGTTCCGTCAAACTTGTCAGTAATGTCGTTGGGGTCGTCGTTACCGCCAATACAAGCCACCAACAGCACGGAGGCGAGAAGAGTCCATAATTTTTTCATGTCGTAGTCTTAGTGTAGTAAAAATGTTTTGTTATTCGGTGCGAAGATAAGCATAAAATTTGAAATAGCCAAGAAAACAGCAGAAAAATCGCCAAGAAGGGTTGTCAATCCATCCTGTCACGATAGTCTTCATAGCCATACTGTCGCAATATTTCCAATTGTCCGTCGGTATGCAGGATGCCAAGGGCAGGATGGCTGATGCCGTTAAACATATTGGTCTTGACAGTGGTGTAGTGAATCATATCCTCGAAAATGATTTCCTGCCCTATCTCAAGCGGTCGGGCGAAACGCCAGGAACGCATGAAATCGCCTGCCAGACAGCTGTTGCCACCTAAACGATAGACATTCTCGCCCGTCTCCTCATCTACATGTTCGGCACCGCGTACCTCCGGATTGTAAGGCATTTCCAGACAGTCGGGCATGTGACAGGTGAAGCTCACATCCAAGATAGCCGTCTTGATGCCCTTATCTTCCACTATATCAACCACATGCGACACCAACGGTCCTGTTTGCCAGGCAAAGGCGCTGCCCGGTTCGAAGATGACTTTCAGATGGGGATAACGCTGGTGGAACGCCTGCACGGTAGAAACGAGCAGGGGGATATCGTAGTCCTGACGCGTCACCAGATGACCTCCGCCGAAATTAATCCACTTCAGTTGAGAGAACCACGGCGAGAACTTTTCCTCTATATGACTGAGGGTGCGCGCAAAGACATCTGCCCCACTCTCACAATGACAATGACAATGGAAACCTTCAATATCGGCTGGCAGTTGCTGGGGAAGTTTCCCGCAAGTAACACCGAAACGGGTGCCTGGTGCACAGGGATTATAGAGCAAGGTGCCCACCTCGGAATATTCTGGATTGATGCGAAGGCCCACAGAGCAGGACGTTGCACGATGATGGAAACGCTCGTACTGAGACAGCGAATTGAAGGTGAGGTGCGACGAACAGCTCACTATCTCGTCAAACTCTCCGTCGGTATAGGCTGGCGAGAACGTATGTGCCTTATTGCCAAACTCTTGCAGGGCCAACTTAGCTTCCGAGAGAGAACTGGCTGTTGTGGAACTGATGTACTCGCGGAAGATGGGAAACGTCTTCCACAAGGCAAAAGCCTTAAAGGCCAGAATAAACTCCGCATCCGTCTGACGGGCCACTTGCTGAATAAGTGCAAGATTCCGACGCAGTTTTGTCTCCTCGACAATATAAATAGGTGTCTTCATTTCCTTATTTTCGTGTAAAAAATCTAAATTCACATGCAAAGATAACTTTTTATTGCGGTTAAATTGCATTATTCCGCTAAAATTATTAATTTTGCAGAAGAATTGAGATAAAAATACAATGAAACTCATCGTAATGACTCAACCCACGTATTTCGTGGAAGAAGATAAAATACTGACCTCTCTCTTTGAGGAAGGGCTCGATTGTCTGCATCTGTATAAGCCGGGGACATCACCCATGTATGCAGAGCGACTGCTGACACTCCTCGCTGATGAATACTATTCCAAAATTGTTGTCCACGACCACTTCTACCTGAAGGAGGAATACAAACTGAGGGGCATTCATCTTGACAACGACGAGACGGCCATACCGCACGGATACAAGGGGAAAATCAGTCGCACTTGCAGGAAAATCGACAGTCTGAAAGAAGCCAAGCGAAACTCGGAATACGTGTTCTTGAAGCGGATTTTCGACAGCCAGACCTTTGCCGACAACAAGTCGTCGTTCACTGCCAACGAACTGGAGGATGCTGCCAAGCGCGGACTCATTGACAGGCACGTATATGCAATGGGCGGTATGAACATCGACAATATCCGGGTGGCAAAAGACCTTGGTTTCGGCGGTGTGGTGATATGCGGCGACCTGTGGAACCGGTTTAATATTCATCAGGAACTCGACTACAAGAAACTGATAGCCCACTTCGAGAAACTGAGAAAAGTGATTGGATAATATATTATCATCAAACTATGAGTACAAATAAAAATTACATGGTGTTTTCCGGTACTGCCACAAAGTACCTCGCAGAGAAAATCTGCCAAAGTCTGGGATGTCCGCTGGGAGAACTGCAAATCACGACATTCTCTGACGGCGAGTTTGCTGTATCTTACGAAGAGTCGATTCGCGGACGCGACATCTTCCTCGTACAAAGCACATTCCCCAACAGCGACAATCTGATGGAGCTTCTCTTGATGATTGACGCAGCCAAGCGTGCTTCCGCCCGTACTATCAATGCCGTTATCCCTTACTTCGGATGGGCACGTCAAGACCGTAAGGACAAGCCACGCGTGAGCATCGGTGCTAAACTGGTGGCCGACCTGCTGTCGGTAGCCGGTGTTGACCGCGTCATCACGATGGACTTGCACGCCGACCAGATTCAGGGATTCTTCGACGTTCCTGTTGATCATCTCTATGGTTCAAACGTGATTCTGCCCTACCTGCAGAGTCTGCATCTCGAGGATTTGGTGATTGCCTCTCCTGACGTAGGCGGTTCGAAGCGTGCCAACACTTATGCCAAATATCTTGGCTGTCCGCTGGTGCTCTGCAACAAGACGCGTGCCCGTGCAAACGTGGTTGCAACCATGCAGATTATCGGTGATGTGAAAGACAAGAACGTGGTCATTGTAGATGATATGGTGGACACTGCCGGTACGATTACCAAGGCAGCCGACATCATGAAGGAGGCTGGTGCCAAAACGGTTAGAGCATGCGCCTCGCACTGTGTGATGAGCGGACCTGCCAGCGACCGTGTTCAGGCCTCTGCCCTTGAGGAGATTGTCTTCACCGATTCCATCCCCTACACCCAGCGTTGTGCAAAGGTGAAGCAACTGAGTGTTGCCGACCTCTTTGCCGAGACCATTCGTCGTGTTATCAATAACGAAAGTATTTCAAGTCAATACATTATCTAATAATGAACATCCAATCAATGCTCATCATGACAGCAGCAGGCCTCGGGCTTGCTGCTTGTCAGTCTAATACGTACCAGATAAAGGGTACCATCGAGGATGCTACGGAAGGCGACACGCTATTCCTCACTACCGATATGCAGCAGGGGACGCCCCGCGACACCATTTTGGTGAAAGACGGACAGTTTGAAATCAGTGGCGAGACGGACTCTACCTTCTTCTGCGTCATCTACAGCAAGGCGGAGGAAGCCCTGAACGTGCCCCTCTTCGTAGAACCGGGAACCATCAAAGTGAAGATGTCGAAAGAACCTGGTGGGTCGCGCGTTGGCGGAACTGCCATCAATGACGAATGGCAACGCATGAACGATTCGACGATGGTGATAGGAAAGGAAATCAACAACATTGCCGAGAAAGTTTATGCCAACCAAGAGGCAGGCCAAGAGGAACAGGCCAAGGCGATGGAGCAGATAGACAAGCTGAACAAGCGGTTCAGCGGTATCGTACTGAACTTCACCGAACGTAACATCAAAAACGAACTGGGCTATTTCCTGCTGACGGTATATCCTGAGGAAATCATTCCCAACAAGGATCGTTTACGACTTATCGGTATGCTGCCGGCTGACGTTCGCAAGCGTGAAGCCATCAAGCAGATGGAACAGCTCATCTCCAATTCCGAGAAAACCAGCGAAGGGGCTACCCTACCCGATTTCACGATGCAGTCACTGACGGGCACCCCCATCAGCATCATGAGTGAAGTCAGCAAGAACAAGATTACGATTCTTGACTTCTGGGCGAGCTGGTGCGGTCCCTGTCGCCAGATGATGCCGCAGATGTTGGAATTATACAAGAATTACAAGGACAAGGGACTGGGCATTGTAGGCATCTCTCTTGACGAGGAAATGGGTGCCTGGCAACAGGCTTCCGACGATTTAGGCATTCCCTGGCCGCAGATGAGCGACCTGAAGGGTTGGGAGTGCGAAGCAGCCAAGATGTTCAATATCACCAGCATTCCCCACACCATCATTGTTGACCAAAGCGGAAGAATTCTTCGCCGAGATTTGCGTGGCGATCAGCTGGAGCAATTCATTGCCGAACAGCTGAAATAAAATCCCCCCGATTCATCTTTAACACAAAGATACAGAGGTACAGAGGAATATATGAACCCCCTCCGTACCTCTTTCTTTAATTCCTCATTCCTCATTTCTCATTTTGCAAGGACTACAGGACTTAAGGACTTTTTTAATGTCTTGCTATTCTACTCGTTGTCATTTATTGTCATTTGTCATTTGTCATTTTCGATTCGGAACTTGGTCATTTTGTTCACTATAATATAAATATTTAAATATTTATATTATAGTGGTGGTTTTGACAGCATCTGTTTTCGATTTTGACAAAATGACAAATGACAAGATGACAACATCCTGAAAAAAATCGAAAAATAATTGGTGATTTATTCGTAGACCGCAATCAAAATGTTTTACCTTTGCATTGTCAAATTGAAGAAGCGACGAGGCGGGCTTTAAGGGTAAAAATTGCGAGAGTTAAATCTGGAAATTGCGCGCATTAACGGTAGCAATTGTTTTTCCTAACAGCACCTCTGAGGAGCAGAATCAGGCGACATTGAGAGTGTTAACAAATTATTTTACAAACTACTTAAAAACTGACTATGACTAGTTCGGCACACAAAAAAGAACAGAGATACTTCACGCACCCCTGTCCCTTGAATTATTTATCTTTAAAAAATTACAACTGAGGTAATTCCAGCCACTTCACGTAGCAGAAATCCTGACGGTGTGGCAGATGCTTGTTCTTAGGATACATACGGATGGCAGACTTGTACTGACCGAACTGACGGGGTGTCAGATCAGCCTCGAAGGTATAGTTGTTACCATCGTGACCTGTCATCTTCAGTGGCTCTACATTGTACACTTTCTCCTTACCGTCCTTATCGACGCAGATGTTCACCTTCTCCAGTCCGATAGCATCGTCGAGACCTTGCTCGTTGATGACGTACTTAATGTGATAAGCACGACCTGCCTCGCAACCAGATGCAGGGAAATCCCACTCGCAGCTGACTACGTTGATGGCATCCCAACGCTCGGCAACGGCTTCCTTCCACTGAGCGATATCCTTGGCCAAACGATTGTCGTTCTTAGAGAGTTCCTTGAAGCGCTTAGCCTCTTTCTCGTAGAACTTAGAATAGTAATCGTCCAACTGACGCTTCATGGTGTAGTGAGGAGCAATCTGAGCGATAGAGTTCTTGATTACCTTGATCCAACCCTTAGAAATGCCCTTCTTGTCCTTATCGTAGTAGAGAGGAACAATCTCGTTCTCCAGCAGACCATAGATGGTAGCTGCATCCAACTGATCCTGATAACCCTGGTTCTGGTAGGTACGCTTCTCGGTAAGAGCCCATCCGGCACCCTCACGATAGCCCTCCAGCCACCAACCGTCCTTAACGGAGAGGTTGACAACACCATTCATCTCGGCCTTCTCGCCTGATGTACCAGAAGCCTCGAGAGGACGTGTAGGAGTATTCATCCAGATATCAACACCCGATACCAAACGACGAGCCAACAGGAAGTCGTAGTCCTCGAGGAAGATAATCTTACCCTGGAACTCCTCACGCTGTGAGATATCGAAAATCTTCTTGATCAGTCCCTGACCGGCACCGTCGGCGGGGTGAGCCTTACCTGCAAAGAGGAAGACAACAGGACGCTCGGGATTGTTGACAATCCTAGAAAGACGGTCGAGGTCGGTGAACAGCAGGTGAGCACGCTTATATGTAGCGAAACGACGGCAGAAGCCGATAACCAATGCATTGGGGTTGAAACGCTCGAGCAATTTCACAACACGTGAAGGATCGCCCTGGTTCTTCAACCAAGTCTCGCGGAACTGTTCCTTAATATAATCGAACAACTTCGTTTTCAGTGCCTGGCGTGTTGCCCAGATTTCCTCATCAGGACAGTTGTAGATTCCGTGCCAGATCTCCTCGTTCGACTGGTCGCTCAAGTGACTTGCGTCAAAATACTTGGCATAGACGTTGAGCCACTCAGCAGCACACCATGTGGGGAAGTGAACGCCATTGGTAACATAGCCAACGTGGTTCTCCTCGGGATAGTAACCGCTCCAGATGGGGGCAAACATCTGCTGTGAAACCCAACCGTGAAGCTTTGACACACCATTTACCTCCTGGCAGGTGTTGCAAGCGAAGGTTGACATACAGAACTTCTCGCCCTTGTCGTCGGGATTGGTACGACCCATGCCGATGAACTCGTCCCAGGTGATGCCGAGTTTTGAAGGATAAGCACCCATGTACTTACCAAACAATCCCTCCTCGAAGTAGTCGTGTCCGGCAGGAACTGGCGTATGAACAGTATAGAGCGAAGAGGCGCGAACCAGTTCGAGAGCCTGGTTGAAGGTGAGACCTTCCTCGATGTAATCGCACAGACGCTGCAGGTTGCAGAGGGCTGCGTGACCTTCGTTGCAGTGATAGATATCCTTCTTGATACCGAGTTTCTTCAGCAGCAGCATACCACCGATACCGAGCAGAATCTCCTGCTTCAGACGGTTCTCCCAGTCACCACCGTAAAGGCTGTGGGTGATAGGCTTGTCAAAATCTGAGTTCATCTCGTTATCAGTATCCAGCAGATAGAGTTTTACGCGGCCTACATTGACACGCCAAACACAGGCATGAACCTGATAGTTGGTGTAAGGAACATCAATCACCATAGGATTGCCGTCCTTGTCGAGCTGACGCTCTATAGGCAGAGAACCGAAGTTCTGGCTCTCGTAGTTGGCAATCTGCTGACCATCGATAGACAGACTCTGTGTGAAGTAACCAAAACGATAGAGGAAACCCACTGCACACATATCGACATTGGAATCGGAAGCCTCCTTCACATAGTCACCTGCCAGCATTCCCAGACCGCCGGAATAAATCTTCAGGGCTGAGTGGATACCATATTCCATACAGAAATAGGCTACTGACGGACGCTTGGCATCAGGCTTCACATCCATGTACTTGCGGAACATGTCGTAAACGTTCTTGACACGCTTCATCAGCGCCTTATCCTTAACAATCTCCTCTTTACGGGCGAAACTCAAACGCTCCAGCAACATGACTGGATTGTGTTTCACCTCATGATAAAGCTCAGGGTCAAGGTCGCGGAACAAGTCACGTGCCTCGTAGTTCCATACCCACCACATGTTGTGGGCAATTTCGTCCAAACACTTCAGTTGCTCGGGAAGACTGGACTTAACAATCAGTTCCTTCCACTGTGGAGCATTTGCATAATCGGCTTTAATTTTCATAATTTATCAAATTATATTGATTATTAGTACTTTATACCTTTTTAAATTTCTCTCTTGTCTATTTGGCTGCACAACGTGCCTCGGCTTTTCTCAAGGCTATGTCGTAAGCCTCATAATAATACTTGATGAACTCACTCCAAAGGGCTTTCTTCGAGAGTGCATCAGCGTGCTTGCGGCATTCGTCAACCTGCTTCTGCGTCATTCCCGAGAAATGGGCAACGGTATCCTTGATGGCATCAGCCACCTCGGAATAGTTGTAGTCGGTGCGGTGGATTACCTTCACACCATCCTCAATCTCACCATAGCGGCCGAACTCCTTGTTAGCCCACAGGCCGAAACCGGCAAGGTCGGTAGTGATGCAGGGCACTTTGAAGGCAACAGCCTCAAGTGGCGTATAGCCCCAAGGCTCGTAATAGGAAGGATAGATACAAAGGTCGTTACCCAATACGACATCATAGTATGACAAATTCAGAATGCCGTCCTTGCTATCCAGATAGCAAGGCAGGAAGATAACCTTCACATTGTCCTCCTTACGATTGTGCATATCGTAATATTTCATCATGCCCAACACATTGTCGTGACTCATGTTGTGCAACCAATGCGTAACCTGAGGCACCTCCAACGGTGTGTCGAACGACTGACCGCTTGTCAGGCGTTCCTGCAAGTCCTTACGAGGCTCGCCTACCCATCCCGGAACCTCAATGAAAGCAAGCACTTTCCTCTTCAGTTCTTTGTCGCGCAACAAACGGTTCATAGCCTCGACAAAGACGTCAATTCCCTTGTTGCGGAACTCATAACGCCCTGAGGTGGAAACAATCAGTGTCTCGTCGTCAAGACTTTCGCCAAGCAAGGCATTAGCCACCTCCAACAGACGTTTGCGAGCTGCTTTGCGCTTCTTGGTGAATGTGGCAGCCTTGGGAACGAAACTGTTGTCGAATCCATTGGGCAGAACAACATCGACTGGTTTGTCGAGCAATTCCTTACATTCGTTGGCGGTAATATCACTAACGGTTGTGAAACAATCTACGTGCATGGCAGTCTGCTTCTCAATAGAATGCTTCGACTGCATATTCAACTCGCCTGCCATCTGGTCGCCATTATATGCGAAGAGATAATCATAGAGCGGTTTCTGGTTGCCGGCAATAGAGCGGCCAATACTTGTAGCATGCGTGGTGAACAGTGTTCCGATCTGAGGCAACACATTATTTATATATAGAGCGCCCAGACCACACATCCATTCATTGGCATGATAAATCACACGTTTGTTTGTCTTTTGTAGATAGTAATTGTAGAAGCTTTCTACGACCAAAGCTGCAGCATAGGAAAACATCGAGGCTTCGTCGTAGTCGCCATAGGCGTGCAACGAGTCAACCTGATAGTGTTCCCACAGCCATCCGTAAATCTCGTCCTTCTTCTCGAAGTATGGACGGAAGTCAACTAAGATCGCAATTGGTTCTCCAGGAATAGTCCAGCGCCCCACCCTGACGGCAATGCCGTTTTCTTTTGCCTCCCATTGCCACTCGGCAAAGAGCGACTTGTCTTCACAAAAGTAAGGGCTTTCCTTTTCCTGCCAAAAATCTGGACCGATAAAGATAATCTGGTCCTTCAACACTTCCTGTAATGTCTTTGCACGAGTAGAGAGAACGGTATAAATACCGCCCACTTTGTTGCAAACCTCCCAACTCGATTCAAAGATATAATCAGGCATCAACATTTCTTTTCCCATCTTATACTAGTATAACGCGTGCAAAGTTACTTAAATATTTTTTAAAATTCGAATGATTGAAGAGGAATTTTTCCGCATTTTCCCAAAAAATTGATATAGATTTAGTAACTTTGCCGCATGATGAAAAGAACTATTTTATCGGTTATATTTACAATTGGGGTGCTTTCGGTTTTTTCCCAAACGGAGAGCAAGCCGTTTAAAGCCTACCTTGTGAATGATGATTACGAGGTTTACCTGCGTATTAATTTCTATGATAAAAACATCAAAATACCTGGACAGGAACTGTATGGTGAACTGCCCGGATATTTAGGGAGGAAGAAACATTCGTTCTGCTGGGTGATGGTGGATGCCGAGGTGGAGAGTGACGAAAAAGCCCGGATGACGATGATTAACGATTTCGGCAGCGAGGATTTGGAGGCTTCCCTTACGCGCAAGAACGATTCCATCTATATCTTTAAACAGGAAAAAGGGAGCACTGTCAAAATTCCCAAGAACGGGAAATGGCAGAAACTCCCTAAGACGCTACAATTCAAGCGGAAATAATCCTATAGTGCTATAGGCACCAAGACTTTGAAACCTATATTTCTTCCCATATTACAGATTCCCTGACCGTCTGCGTATTTCAGTCGGCTCAGATGCGATTGGTATGCGCGGTCGAATAGGTTGTTGGCATTCAGGAAGATGGAAGCCACACGACGACCATGCCACTTGATATCGGTACCTGCCGAAAGATGGACCAGTGTATAGGAAGGCGTCGCTGTCTCTGTATCATTGGCGGTACGCACATGACTTTGGCGCAGATAGCACTCCAGCCCGATGCTCAAATAAGTGTTATTGAACAGTCGCCCGTCGCGTATGATGTCATAACGCAGGTCACTTGTCCAACGGGGTGCCGGTGTAAATGGCAGATAATGACTATCAGACGGCTGATGCAGTTGAACAGCATTAACATACGAGAAACTGTTCTCGAAATGCAACGGCTCTATCGGATGAAAGTCAACAGATGCTTCCCCACCCCACAGACGGGCATCACCTGACATATATTGATATTCATTGTTCGCCGCATCAAGTCGCTGCAAGAAGATGTAGTTGTTGACGTGATTGGCAAAGAACGATACCTGAGCAGAAAGGATACTTGACGAATAGTCAACACCGAGGTCGAATTGCCAACTGTTTTCTGGCGACAGCTCATGATTGCCAATTTCGTAGCGGAACGTACCTTCGTGTTCTCCATTAGAACCCAGTTCACTTAAATTGGGAGCACGGAATCCATGAGAGATGTTCAGACGGGCATTCCATTGAGAATTTATGCGCCAGATAGCACCAATGCTTCCTGTAAGTCCTTTGAAATTACGACTAAAATCCTCAAAACGTTCCTCGCCTTCGTCCATCAGCCCATAGCTGTGCAAGTGTCGATGGTCAAAACGCACACCTCCGCTTAATGTCAGCTGTTCAAAATTGCGAGTGACGGATGCAAATGCACCGATATCAAAGAGCCGGTAAGAGGGTATCAGGAATTCTGTTCCCATATTCTCGGAATGTTGCCACATTCCAGAAATACCGGCAGCCCATTGCCATTGGTCCCGGGTAGATGTATAGTGGACATCGTAGTTAACGGTATGGAGACGGAAGTCAAGCCCTGGCTCTTCTTCACCTTCGAATTCCTTACGACGATTCTGTTGGTAGCCTATTACTGCTTTTATCGAACCGTCACCGATAATAAAGGAATTGTCCAGCACTGCCTTATGGTGGTATATTTTCTGATAGGCCTCAGAAGGTAACAGCTCATTAGTATTCTCGTCACGTTCGCCTTCCACCAAACCGGGCTTTATATAATAAGTAGAGAATTTCAGATGGGAATACCCCCAACTGCGATTCAGCCCCAGCATACCCGTAAACGCACGTTCACTGAACTGTGAGCCCCATACTTTTCCGTCGCGTTTATTCTTATATTCATCTGCACTTTTCTGACTCCATCGGGCGTTCCACACTATTCCACCTTTGTTACCGGCAAAATTAACAGTATAATCCCATAAATGATTATTGGTCTGGTATTCTCCTCCAAGCGTGGCTGCCATCTGACCTTGAGGCATCACGGGCTGTTCATGGAGAACCAACACACCTGCCATCGCATCAGAACCATACATCAATGAAGCGGGTCCCTTCAGAATCTCGACAGAATGAACCGTTTGCGGGTCCACCTCAATTCCATGTTCATCACCCCATTGCTGCCCTTCCTGTCGGATGCCGTCGTTAACTGTTACTATACGATTATAGCCTAACCCACGAATCACGGGTTTTGAGATACCCGCACCCGTTGTAATCTGGGCAACACCTGGCTGACGGGCTATAGCATCAATGATATTGGCTGAAGTAATTCCTTCCAGAACGCGAGGGGCTACTACTGATACGGGAGCTGGCGAATAATCGGCACGCGCATTACCCGTCAAACCAGTCACTACCACTTCTTTCAGCATGGCATTATTCTCATGCAACACGAAGTCGCGTTCCCGAATCACTCGAAGATCTATCGTTTCTACAATAGTCTGATGCCCAACATAACTCACTTGTATCGTGGTACTTACAGACGGCAGTTGATCTAAAAAATAAATGCCTTCCGCATTTGTCACTGTCCCTTGTTTAAGCAAAGGGAAATAGATACTGGCACCCACAACAGGGCTACCATCTACAGCATCTGTCACTTTTCCTTGCAACGATGCTTTTTGAGCCAACGGCTCAGCCTTCACAGGTGCATATATGCATACCCATGAAAGCAAAATAATATATAATGTTTTCATTTTTGTGTTATCTGAATTGATTACTACTTTGTTAATTCTAACAACAATCAGATAACAGGGGGCGCTCTTGGAATATGATGACGACAAATTGAAAACAGATAATTTGTCGTCGGATTATTAATAATAAATGAACAGGCTTGCAGTACAGTAGGCAATGTCACGAGTACAGCTACCACAAAAGACAGGGTAACAAACTGACAGAGCACACAGTCATGAAAACTGGCTGTCTGAAGGGAGATATGTCCGCTATGATGCAGATGGTTAGCACATTCATAGCATTCTCCCTCATAGGCGACTGATTCATGAATATGCAGAGAAGAGAACATGAGTATTGGTAAGAATACCAATAACAACAGTCTTGCTGCCCATGTTCTCTTCTGCATCTTCAAAAAGGATAAATATATTTACATATTCATACCACCATCAACCTGGATGACCTGTCCGCTTACATAGCTCGACATATCAGAGGCAAGGAAGGTAGCTACGTTGGCAATGTCCTCGACCTGACCACCACGGCGAAGAGGAATCTTCTTCTTCCACTCTTCACGAACCTCGTCAGGCAACTGAGCCGTCATTGCTGTTTCAATGAAACCCGGGGCAATGGCATTGGCACGGATTCCCTTTGGACCCATCTCCTGACCAATACTCTTGGCAAGAGCAATCAGACCTGCCTTTGAAGCAGCGTAGTTAGCCTGTCCGGCATTACCATGAACACCTACAACAGAGGCCATATTGATAATGCTGCCGCCACGCTGACGCATCATGACGGGTACACAAGCATGGATGAAATTGAAAGCCGACTTCAGGTTGACGGCAATCACAGCGTCCCACTGCTGTTCTGTCATACGAAGCATCAGACCGTCCTTCGTTATTCCGGCGTTGTTCACCAGAATATCGATAGAACCGAACTCTTCCTTCACTGCCTTCACCACTTCCTCTGTCTGAGCGAAGTCGGCAGCATTTGAGGCATAGCTCTTGGCTTTCACCCCTTTGGCAGCAATTTCTTTCTCTGTCTCCTCATTCACCTCCAAATCAGTGAATGCAATGTTTGCTCCTTCTTCAGCAAACTTCAACGCGATAGCTTTTCCGATACCACGTGCAGCACCTGTAATCAGCGCTGTCTTTCCTTCTAATAATCCCATAATTTTCTTTATATTAATATAATGTTTAACCTTTTGATGAAATATGACCTAAGGCACCATAGATAAACTTGGCTACCTGAGGCTTCGTGGCTTCCTCTGAAAGTCCACGGGCTATACGGCCATAGATATAGGGCACTTCCAGCCCCTTGATACAATAATGGGTGATATGAGCCACCAGTTCAACATTCTCAATATCGAACTCACCATCCTCCTTACCATCACGGAACACCTTACAGAACAATTCGATTTCTGCATCGTCGAAGTTCTTGCGAACCTTCTCGACCATCCAGATGTTACGAAAGAATTCTGCACGCAAATTACCATTACGCACTACGGTCTCACGAATCATGTTAAGATGGGTGTAAATCAACTCTATCACCTTTTCCTGAGGACGAATCTTACGAGCTGCCACCTCGTCGAGTTTGTCAGAGAGACGCTCCAACTCACTTTCTATGACGGCATAGTAAATATCTTCCTTCGATTTGAAATAGGTGTAAAGCGTACGACGACCTTTCTTTGAAGCCAAAGCTATGTCGTTCATCGTCGTATTTTCCATACCGTTCATGGCAAATAACTGACGGGCTACGTCAACCAATGTCTGTCTGGTCTTTGATATTGACATCTATATATCCTCCCAAATTTATGCATTGCACATTACTTATATTGTGTGCAAAATTAGAAAATACTTTCCTAATTGCCAAATAATTTGCGCAAAAATGCGTCAAAATTGCCAAAAAAGTTAAAAAAGGAGGTAATAATTTTGTTTATTCGAAAAATAATCGTACCTTTGCACCCGCTTAAGAAAATGATCGCGGAGTGGAGCAGTTGGTAGCTCGCCAGGCTCATAACCTGGAGGTCGCATGTTCGAGTCCTGCCTCCGCAACAATGAAGCCAGTCGTTTTGACTGGCTTTTCTTATTTACAAATACTTTTTCCGTTAAATGACCCCTGCTGCCTGGAGGGTGGTAATGACAATGTCGGCCTGTTCACGCTGACCACGCTCCAACTGCTGGTATAGGGAGAGCTGAGCAGGATGACCGGCAAGGAATTTGGCTACGATTGCTGCTGTGACACGGGCTATACGGAGCTCTTCACGTTGTGGATCCCAAGCCGCCAGATAACAGACCAGATTCTCTAACTTGGAGAGGGAACGGAAAGAACTTCTGGACAGCGGAATACCACTGTCGCCATTGGCGATGGAAAAACGTGACGGTGCCACATCCTGACGGGCAAACAACACCTTATCGCCACCAATGCGCCACGCCTGCACAAAGACATCACCAAAGGTATTGAAAGGGCGAAGGTTTAGATAGAGCGAACCACCCCACTCTATCACACAGGCAGTCTTGCGAAGCATCTTGGCTGTCTTTTTCTTGTCGGCTTCCACATCCAAGGCCAGACAGTCTTCTTTGGCGGAAGGTACCAATTCTACCCGACCTTCCTCCGTTTTCCAATTGTCATTGAGGAAGTCCTGCCAGGTATTTGTGTAACGACACTGGGCGATTGCCGTAAAAGGCAATAGGGCGAACAGGATAAAAAGTAAAAATTGACGCATAGTTATTTCCGATATCGTTTAATAATACTGTAGGCTTGATAGAGTCCCAGCTCACCTGCCTTCGAGAGGTCGTTGATGCCCTCAACCTGCTGTTTGTTGGCAATATGAGCCTGTCCACGATTATAGTAGGCTTCTGCCAAATTACCATCAATGGCAATAGCCCGGTTATAGTTCTCTATGGCATGTTGGTAGTCGTTTCGCTGAACATAGACATTGCCACGATTATAATAGAGATAAGCATTCTCACCATAGCGAATGGCCTCCGTAAGGTCGGACAGCACATTGGCTGTCTTCATGCGCACATCGGTACCCTGGGCAGCATTGAACTCATTGAGCTTTGACTGACAGGCTGCCCGTTGCCAATATGCCAGCACCGAGGTGGAGTCTATCTGCAAATAGTTGGAGAGATCGTCAATGGCAGCATCAAAATTCTGGATAACACTGAAGGCAACGGCGCGACGGAACAACAGGGGTGCCAGATGACGTCCGTCTCTTTGACGGTCTATCTGTTGGGTCAGACTGTCGATATAGGCAAAGTATTTCCTGGTGTCCTGCTCATCGAGTATAGGATTGCTGTTGATGATATGCAGCTGATGCTGCTTGCGCTCCCTGGCATTGAAGGCATCAACCAAGCGGTCGAAGGCAACATACTGCTTGACTTGATTGGGTTCCAACTCGTATGAAAGGGTGTACATGGGCAGGTAATCAAGCGCCACACGGCGATTCTGCACCTTTCCCCTATACTCGCTTTGGTATTCGTGTTCTATCTCCTGTTCATCGGCTACAGCCAACTGGTTGTATTTCTCAATATCCAGATCGCTGCGCTTACGCATCTGTTCCTTCGAGAGGCGCGGCTGTTTGCCCAGATAGCGCTTGTCCATCTGTGCTTTCAATATACGGAACTCGTCGGCTTCTGCCTGTCGGCTCATTCCCAATCGGCGATAGCAAGAGGCACGGTGCTGCAAACCGAACCAGAAATTGGGAAATTCGTCAATGACCTTGGTGTAGTCACGGATAGCACCGCGCAGATTACCCGTATTCTCCAGCAGCAGCGCACGATTAAAGAGTGCCATGAGGTTGTTGGGCTCAAGATTGAGCACAAAATCGAAGTCGGTGATAGCGCGGTTGTCGTCACCCACCTGAGCGCGTAGCAGTCCTCGGTTGTAGTGACCAAGGAAGTTATTGGGGTCGAGATCAAGAGCTGTGTCATAATCGGCCATCGTCCCTCGGAGATTATTCTGATTGAAACGCGCCAAAGCACGGTTGACATAGTTTGTGGCTTGCTTGGGCTGCAAGTGAATAGCCTTCGAAAGATATTCCTCGCTCTCTTTCCACTCCTGACGCGAGAGACTGATGACGGCGCGCTGGCTCCACAGGTTGCCATCATAGGGGTCCACCTCAAGACTCTTGTCGAGGGCGGCAATGGCCTTAGTGGTATCCTTCTGGAGAATATACACTTCGGCTTGCATGGCGTAAGCCGGAGCGTGACGGCTCCATCGGGTCAGAATGGTGTCGAGTTGGCGAAGTGCCAGATCATAGTCTTTCTCCTGGATATGACAAAGCACCCGGTTATGCCAAAGACTCTGGTTCTCAGGGTCGTAGCGAAGAGCCTGGTTATAGTCTTTAACAGCCTCACTGTATTTCTTCTGCTGAATACGGCATAGTCCACGCAACTCGTACATCGTAACGACAAACGGATTGCGCTTGATGGCCTCCGTACAATCGGCCTCAGCACCGGCAAAATCATCAAGATAGTATTTTGCAACCCCTCTGTAAAACCAAGGTTCATAGAGATAGGGCTTGGCGGAGATGGCCTGATTGAAATACTGGATAGAAAGGACATAATCCTCATAATAGAGTGCCGAGCGCCCTATCATTACCAAACGGTCGGTCTTGAACTGCGCAAGAGCCGCTAATGGGAATAACAGAAATAGGAATACAGCCTTTCTAAGCATTCAACCATTATTTCTTTATGATGCCTTTAGTCTTGTATCCACAGCGGTAACGTCCTTGAGTGAGAGCGCGTAACTTACTCTTAATAAGTTGCTTACGCAACGGAGTAACGCGATCAACAAAGACTTTTCCCTCCAAGTGGTCGAACTCATGCTGCATCACACGGGTGAGATAGCCCTCCACCCATTCGTCGTGGGCCTGCAACTCCTCATCGAGCCACTGAACACGGATGCGGGTAGGACGCGTCACCTTCTCGTGGATGGCAGGAAGCGACAGGCAACCCTCTTCCAGTGTTTCTGTCTTGGTGTCGTCATACTCTATGATGTGCGGATTGATATAAACATGACGGAAGCCCTTATACTCCGGCATATCGTCGCTGAGTACATCTAAATCGATTATTACTACACGGATGGACTTGCCAATCTGAGGGGCTGCCAATCCGATACCTTCACTCTCTGCCAGCGTATCCCACATATCAGCTATCAACTGCTGCAGGTCGGGATAATCGGCAGGAATGTCCTCGGCTACCTTGCGGAGCACGGGATGTCCATATATATAAATAGGTAATACCATTTACTAATTGAG
>JAEEGI010009825.1_pt1 | contig 20868 bp, 15 predicted proteins | sample 8958751 | NCBI WGS metagenome assembly JAEEGI01 (sample SAMN16246545, study PRJNA631951) | gut metagenome | biome: gut microbiome; feature: rumen; material: KS-attached | host: Bos | place: Iran: Karaj | collected 2018-10 | reverse complement strand
AGCACTCCTCTCAACGAGGATTTCGGCACTTTTCAAAACGCGTTTTCCCCCTTGCTATATGGTGATTCCATCGAACAACAACGTCTCGACAACCTGATGCGGAGCGAACTGAATCGCCATAACGACGATGTTTTGGGAATGGTTGAGCTGGCGATGGTGCTTGGTCACAAGCCGCTGCAAACTGCGACATGGCTCGAACTGATGAGTCCACGAATCAAGGCTGGGGACGTATGGAACCAGATGAAACTTGCCCTCAGCTCCATGGGTATCCGCATGGAGTCGGGCGAAGCCTTTTTCAGTCCGAATGTGAGCGAGAAATTTGTGGACTTCGCTGTGGAATATGACGGAAAGACCACACGTCTCAGCGACTTCGTGGGCCGAGGACAGTATGTGCTCGTCGATTTCTGGGCTTCGTGGTGCGGTCCCTGCCGTGGGGAGATTCCCAACCTCATCGCTGCCTACAACAAATACAAGGACCGCGGTCTTCAAGTGGTCGGCATTGCAGCATGGGACGAACCTAAAGCCACGTTGAGAGCCATCGAAGAGGATCATATCCCTTACCCGCAAATCATCAACTCACAGGAGATTGCCACCAATGCATACTTTATCCGTGCCATCCCCCACATCATCCTATTTGCCCCCGATGGCACCATCCTCGCCCGCAACCTGCGTGGTGAGGATATCGAAAGAAAGCTGGCAGAAATTTTCACCAATGACAAATAACAGGAACAATCATGAACAAAACCATCATCACCCTCCTGCTTGCCCTTGTCGCAATGGCTGGTTATAGTCAGGAACTGAAAATGAACGAGCCAACAATAAACGATTATATCCCATTGCTGAATGCAAAGGGATATAAGGCTTATAGTTTTGATGTCAGTGCGATAAAAGGCAGGAATTTGACTGTAAACTACAGGGAATTTGTGAACGGGAAAGAGGTTGAAGAATCTCCGCGCCTCCTGATGCCTTATACCTTTGAGTCAAATGGTGACAAACTGATCTTCGGTTTCCTTCCCTCAGAGACTGATTCATTGGTCCAATTCTGCTTCAACTTGGAGAACACGCTTTCGTTCACTTCCTCACTGAAACTCAAGCAAATCTACTGGGAGAGTGAAGACAAATACATCTACTCATACATCTCGAAACCTTTTGAACTCACAGCGCCCTTGGATAAGGAAACGTTCATTCCACTGGTGTGCTATTGCTCATTCTGGTATGATGCAGAGGCCAAGGTGACACGTTGCTGCGGAGAGGACATCATCAAGCCCGACCTGTCGTCGGACATTCTCAAATACATTCCTCATTACTACGTACTTGGAATAATAATCTATTAGAACCTGATACAATCAAGGACGCAGAACTGCGTGGAATACTCAAAAATATAAACGCCAATACGCTTTCATAACAAAAATTACGGATGATGGTGCAGTCTTTTTCTTTATCTTAGGACTTAATAGGTAGAAACATTATACTAACGATGGAGATAACAAGACTGATAGAACGATGCAGACAAGGGGAAGCAGATGCCCTCGGAGAACTGTACAAGGCATACGCCCCACAGATGAGGGGTGTATGTCATCGTTATTTCCACGACGAGCAGATGGTTGAGGATGTATTGCACGATGCGTTTATTATCATTTTCACGTCGTTTGACAGGCTGCGCGATGAGCGACGGGCTGAGGCTTGGATGATGGCAATCACGAGGAATGTGGCATCGAAATGCAAGGAACATCTTGAGGCATTGCCTACAGTTTCGCTTGACGAGACGAGCGAAGCTGAACAGATTGCAGCAGAAGATGAAGAGAGGGATGTGAGAGGTGTTCCATTAAGTGAGGTCATCAAGATGATTGACAGACTCCCCGATGGCTATGGAAAGGTGTTCCGCTTATCGGTATTGGAAGGTATGTCGCACAAGGAGATTGCCGACATGCTAGGCATCGAACCGCATTCGTCATCCTCGCAACTGGCAAGAGCAAAGAAGATGCTCCGCAAGATGATGCGGCAGTATTGTGCTGTATTATTCCTGATACTTGCTTCCCTTTTGTTCTTTCCTCTTAGGAAAGGAGAAAGAGTCATCAAGGAGGAGATTCCTGTTGTTGTGAAGCAGCAAGAGGAATCGAAAAAATTGCCTATAGAAAGAAAGCAAGGGTCGTTGGCCGATCGTTCGTCCGTCCAGCGAGTTTCAATCTTTGAAGCAGTTGATACTCTGCAGTCGATAATCGCTCAGGCCACCGATTCCATCCCACAAGACACCTTGTCCGACATGATGGTTCAAGAGCAGATTATCACAGACACTTTAGCAATAGACAAGTCGAAGACATCGCACAAGGAAAAGCTGCCATATTTCGACAATTTCAACCTTTACCCCAGAGGGTCGAGAAACAGGAAAGACTGGCACATCACCCTGGCTTACGCAGGAAGTCCTCAGAACGACAGAATGCGTACAGACAACTATATGACAATGCCTTCATTCTCCGGTAGCAAAACACGTTCGGCGAAACTGTACAATTGGGGAGACTATATGGAATATGCGATGACGAATGCTCCAATGATGGACTCGTTGAGTGCATCTAATATGACACGCGTGGCTATCATCAACTCCAATAATCCGTTAGAACCGCTAGTCGAGACCAAACATCACGAGCGTCCCCTGACAATCTGGCTTTCGCTGAGCCGTCAAATCAGTAATCGGTGGTCACTTGCCACAGGGCTGAACTATTCCTTAATGAAGTCCACCTTCGAAAGTGGCAACGAGAACACGTCGATTCATCGCTCCCAGCGACTCCAATACATCGGCATCCCTTTGAAGTTTGGCTATAGGATGGCAGATGACAATCGATGGAGTCTATACTCTACGGGCGGCATACAACTTGACATTCCTGTCAGAGCACGAATCTCTACGCGATATATCTACAACGGATCCTACGACCCACTCAAAGAATCTCCCGAAATCACGACTCGCATCCGTGCTCCGTGGCAGTGGTCTGTCAGCACAGGCATCGGTGCACAATATCAGATTGTACCTCATCTGAACCTTTATCTGGAGCCGAGTATGAACTACTGCATTCCCTCCTCAAACGCTATTGAAACTTATCGTACAGCTCATCCGTTGCAATTCTCTTTGCCCATAGGCATCAGATTATCGTGGTAGCTATGCAGTCTTTGGACTGTTCAACAGACTATATTATTAGAAAGACCAATTAATTTCATGAAAGAATATGAAACATCAAAGACCCTTTGCCTGGATGATGGCGATAGCCATAGCCAGCATAACGATGACTGCTTGCAGCAGTGATAACAACGAGACCGAGATGCCTTTCAGTTCCGATTTAGTAGATAACGGAACGCTCTATGCTTGTGGCGTTGGACAGTCTGAGACACGCTCAGATGTTGAAGACTCCAACGTGCTTTTCACCGAAAATGACATCGAATGGTTTAACGTCACTACACGCGAAATCAAGTTCCGCGAAATGCAAGAACAGCTATACCCGCGTTTACAACCTTTCCACGAAATAAAGTTCTATTTAGGTAACAATGTCATATTCGTAGTTAGCAGTTTCGTAGGAGATTGGGACAGTAGAGTGTTCACAGACCTTGTCTTGCATTATGATGTGATTTCTGACCCCAATCAAGGCCATTATTATCTTCACGATTGCTATCCTTCTCAGTTCATCGATACTGATGAAGTGAGGGCGAATATCATCAAGAATGCTAATCAATGGGAATTGTTCACTTACTATTTGAAAAGCAAGGGAAAACTGAAAAAATAATTACTATCTCGATGCAGTCAATGGTTGCAGTTTCATACTATATAAGTAGAATCTGCAACCATTTTATATGTACTCCATTTTTGATTATGCCTACAATGGCTTCCTCTATTTGAACAACATCCTACGACCGCATCACAAACGGTTGTCGCAACTGATGATCTACTCGACAACAGCTTGCCAGTCGGCCTGCAAACACTGCAATATCTGGCAAAAGCCCGTGGAACATCTGTCCCTTGATGCTATCCAGCGTATTATGATGAGTCGATGCGTTACCAGGCAAACAACTGTAGGTCTGGAAGGTGGCGAATTCGTCTTGCATCCACAGGCTATGGAAATCATGGCTTGGTTTCATGAGCATCATCCCAACTACACATTGCTTTCCAATTGTCTCACACCGCGTCGTGTCATAGATGCTATCCGGCTCTATCACCCCAGACATTTGTACGTTTCGCTCGATGGAGGTCGCGAGACTTACCAGCGTATGCGAGGGCGAGATGGTTATGAGCGCGTGATTCAGGTTGTGGAAACTCTCAAGGACGAGGTTCCATTGTCATTGATGTTCTGCCTTTCTCCGTGGAACTCTTTCGACGATATGGCTTTCGTTATCGATGTGGCCAAGCATTATAAGGTGGACGTGCGTATCGGCATTTATGGGACGATGGCATTTTTCGACACGACGAGCGAACTGTTGAAGGCATCAGATTTTGTAGATAAGATTCCTCCGAGCATACGTCAAACCCAGGAAAACTTCGACTTCGTGGCTCTTTATGATCAATGGCGCAATGGCAACCTGAGATTGCGATGTCAGAGCATCATGAGCAGTCTCGTTGTTCACACCAATGGGGATGTGCCGCTTTGCCAGAATCTGGATGTCGTGCTGGGCAATATTCATCGTCAATCGCTCGACGAAATCTTCAACGGGTGTCAGTCGTGCCAGACTCAGAGCCAGTACTCCAAGAACTGCAACGACTGTTGGATTAACTTCCATCGTAAATATGACATTATCCTCCTTCGCAATCTGGAACGACTGCTTCCCAAGCGAATCATCGAAAAGTTCTACGGGCCGTATCAGTGGACCGAAGATTTGAACAAAACATATCACAAATATTTAAAAGACTTATGATGCAACAGCTGATAGAACGATACAAACGTCTTCGAACGAAGCGCTATCTCTCCCGAACGTGTCAATATTCATACGCCTTTGTGGGTATGGGGCAGCATTCGTTGAACAATCTTTATCCCGTGCTCCACTACCTTGGCGTGCCGTTGAAATACATCTGTGTCACGTCGAAGCAGAAAGCCCGGCTGATTGAAAGAAGGTTCCCTCATGTGGTAGCAACAACTTCGATGGATGACATCCTTAGAGACGATACTATTAAAGGTGTATTCGTCTCGGCTTCGCCTGAAGCACATTTTTACATAGCTTCGCGCATCCTGCAAAGTGGGAAATCTTTGTTTGTCGAGAAACCACCTTGCCAGACTCTCAAGCAACTCGATGCACTCATTGACCTCCAAAGGCTTCATGGTTCACCAGTTGCTATGGCAGGGCTGCAGAAGCAACATGCACCTGCTGTGCAAATCCTGCGGCAACGCTTGAACAAGGAACACCTTATCAATTATGATTTCCATTATTTGACGGGAGCATACCCCGAGGGGGATGTCTTCCTTGATTTATATATCCATCCTCTTGCCCTCGTATGTTGTCTCTTCGGCAAGCCAGAGATTCTCGCCTGTCCACGCATCGCACCATCTTCGTATCTTATCATGCTCCGTCATCCACACGTCGTCGGTACTCTCGAACTCTCCACTGCCTGCACTTGGTCCGACGCTGAAGAATCTATCAAGGTATGTACAACAAGAGGTACCTACCATCTTTCCCAGATGGAGGAACTTATCTGCCTTGCGCATCCTTCAGCCTTCATGGGCCTTCCCATTGAGAAAGTTCGCTCTCGGAACAAGACTATTGAATATCTCTTCGGACGAAATAACTTTATTCCAACACTCCCCAACAACCAAATCTATTCACAGGGTTACTTCAGCGAACTGCAGGATTTCGTCGATGCTGTTGAAGGGCGTAGGGATTGTGTTGATTCTTCGCTCCAGTCATTAAGAGATGTCTATGGTTTGCTCGATAGTTTGAAGACATCGGAACACTGTAGGTATTGAGGAGATTTCAGGGTATAGAGTAAGGCGTTTCAGGACAATCGTGCAAGAGAATGGCAAAAAAGTGCGTGAAGATTTGCAGTTTTCAGGAATTTTGACTACCTTTGCCGCGCAACTTCCCGCATTATTTTATAGAATATGTATCGAATCTATCTGTTGTTTCTCTCAACGCTGTTGCTGTTTGCGTCGTGCGTCGAGCATCCTCACTTTGTGCGTAATGACATTCAGGTTTGCCAGACCGAGGGTTTCACGGGGTATTTTGTCCCCGATGGAACCGGAAGCTACGGCTTGCTCTACGTAGATCGGGGCAAACTGTATGCCGAGGAGTACCGGGTGGAGATAACCAGATGGTTCGGCAGAACCTATGTGAAGGGGGAGGAGCTGGAGCGAACGCGATGCACCTTGTCCCGCTACATCAACCCAACATCTCATCCTATTTCAGAAGGCGTGGATTATCGGAATCCGCATTACACAATCTCGATGACACGCGATGTGGAGTATGCCCGAGCAAAGGGGTTCTGGGCTTCCTATCCCTACGACAATTCGGGGAACTTTGGCAGGGTGGTGTTCGACAAGTGGGATGACCTTCTGCGGAAAGACCTTGACGAACAATCGCTTCGCTTCGATGTCTATCAACCCGATGACGAGGGCAACCACTTGCGCCCCCTCCTTGTGATGATACACGAAGGAGCCTTCTTCTCGGGCGACAAGACCGACGATGTGTCGCGTCGCTGGTGCGAGATGTTCGCTGCGTGCGGCTACGTAGCTGTTTCGGTCAATTATCGAATGGGCTTCAATCTGGTCACGTATTCCGTTTCCGATGCAGCCTACAGTGCCCTACAGGACATCCATGCAGCCTTGCGCTATCTGCTGTCGCATCGGGTGACCTACCGCATCGATTCCGACAAGATCTTCCTGGCTGGCTGTAGTGCAGGTGCCATCGTGGCTTTGAACACGGCTTTCTTGAACGATTCGAATATTCCCGAGTCGATGCGGGAGGTGGCCTCCAGGTTGGGTCCCCTTGCGTCCATTCCGGTCACTCCAGCCTACGACGAGCCCTTCACCGTGCGAGCCGTCGGTAATATGTGGGGCGCGGTGCTCGATCCCGAGATTCTGAAGTCTTCGCCGACGTCCATCATCTCGTTCCATGGTATTTACGACCCCGTGGTTCCCTTCGGACAGGGTGTTCCCTTCGAGGCTTTTGTGCAGGATATGTTCCAGGAAATGCCCGGCGGCAGATGGGCCGGGGGCTATCTGGCCAAGAAGGTGATGCCCGAAGTCTATGGCTCGTCGTGCGTCGATGCTGCTGCCAGACGGATTGGCAAACGTTCGGAACTGCATCCCTACAACATTCATAAGCATACGCTGGTGCGCAACGACGACACCGGGGAGCTGAACGAACTGCATGAGGAGTTCTTCGAACGGATGAATACATTCTTCGTCGATGAGATGATCGGGCAACCGGTCAGTTTGCAGCACGGCTTCTCCGACTCGCAGCTTTTCCTGATCGAGCATCCCGACAACGTGAAGGATTGCAGCTGGACGATAGAGGATGGTTTCATCATCGAGTCGCTTCGTCCCACCCAGGTGCGCGTGCTCCTCAAGGGAGAATCCTATGATGCAACACTCTCCGTCAAAGGTGTCTATACTTCGGATATCTCATTCGAGGAATCGTGGGATCTGAAGGAAGGGTTATAAGCGGTTCATAAAAATGTCACCCGACTTTCCGAAATGGAAGGTCGGGTGACATTTTGTTTTCTTATCTTGATGCCTCAAACTTATCAGATGCAGATGAGCTGCACGATGATGTAGATGGGGAGGCAGACAATGAGCGAGAACTTGAACATGTAGCCGAAGAACGATGGCATCTTGATGCCGCTCTGCTCGGCAATCGACTTCACCATGAAGTTCGGGCCGTTGCCGATGTAGGTGAGAGCGCCAAAGAAGACGGCACCTACAGAGATGGCCTTCAGGAATGCCTCGGCTGCAAGACCTGCGACATCTGGATTCTCGGGAGCCATCGAGTTGAAGACGAGGGCTGTCGGCGCATTGTCGAGGAATGCTGAGAGGGATCCGGTGCAGTAGAGATACTGCCAGGGATGTGCGAGCACATGCTGGATGGTATCCTTCATGTCGTGGAGGAACATCAGGGCTGGTGTCATGGTGGCGAAGATGCCGACAAAGACACAAGCTACCTCCATGATTGGTACCCACGAATAGTGGTTGGCCATGCGGGTCGATTTCTTGGTGGTCACCATCGAAAGGATGATGATGAGGATGAATACCCATTCGCGCAGAAGCTTGATATAGAATGGGGCATGCTCATTGGCCATGGCAGGGATGTACTTGGCATTGATGAACATGGTGGAGGCGATGACGCAGAGCAGCCAAAGGATGTTGATCTTGCCGCCTACGGCAATCTTATGCACATTGGTGTTGTCGGCCAACAGATTCTCCGGCGGTTCCTTCTTGTAGTAGTGCGAATCGACAAAGTAATAGGTGATGAGGAGCAATACACCACAAAGTGCCCATTCGGGAATGAGGTTGAGGAACCATGTGAACTCGGCGCCCTTCAGGAAGAGCAGGAAGAGCGGCGGGTCGCCAAGTGGGGTGAGCAGACCACCGCAGTTGGCCACAATGGCGATGAAGAACAGGATGGTGTGCGCCTTGTACTTGCGCTCCGAAATGGTCTGGATGAGCAGACGAATCAGGAGCATGGCGGCACCCGTGGTGCCCATGAACGATGCCAGCACAAAGCCAATGGCCAGGATGATGGTGTTGGTAGAGGGGGTGGCGATGAGGTCACCCTTGATGCAGATGCCACCGGTGGTGACGAAGAGTGCCATAAGCAGGAGGATGAACGGCACGTAGTCGTAGATCATCTGGTGCTCAAGCTCGTGGCTCATGCCATTGGCGATGAGCCAGATGGCAACAGGTACGCCTAAGATCAGCGAGACGTACAGCTTGTGGAGGTTGTGCTCCCACCATTCCTCAAGCTTTGTGAGCGGAAGGATGGCAATACAGAGCAGCATTACCACAAACGGGATAAGCATGTAGCCGGGAATCATAGTATAAAATATTATTTTGTTGAAAGTTTATTTTCGGTTTCGACCGTTAATCCAGCTTGAGGACGGCAAGGAAGGCTGTCTGGGGCACTTCGACGCGTCCGATCTGCTTCATGCGCTTTTTGCCGCGCTTCTGGGCTTCGAGCAGCTTGCGCTTGCGGCTTACGTCGCCGCCGTAACACTTGGCCGTCACGTCCTTGCGCACTTGCTTGATGGTCTCGCGAGCGATGATCTTGGCACCAATGGCAGCTTGCACGGCCACATCGAACTGCTGGCGTGGGATGAGTTCCTTGAGCTTTTCGCACATGCGGCGTCCGAAAGGCACGGCATTATCGACATGGGTGAGCGTCGAAAGGGCATCGACGGGTTCGCCGTTGAGCAGGATGTCGAGCTTGACGAGCTTTGATGGACGGAAGTCGTGGATGTAATAGTCGAACGACGCATAGCCCTTCGAAATAGACTTGAGCTTGTCGTAGAAGTCGATGACAATTTCGCCAAGGGGCAGGTCAAAATAGATCTCGACGCGATTGCCTGAGATGTACTTCTGTTCGACAAGTACACCGCGCTTGTCGAGACACAGCTTCATGATTCCGCCGATATAGTCGGTCTGTGTGATGATGGTGGCGCGGATATAGGGTTCTTCGATATGCTCGATAAGCATTAGGTCGGGCATTCCCGAAGGATTATGTATCTCGGTTTCCACACCATGCTTGTCGAAGACCTTGTACGAGACATTGGGCACTGTGGTGATGACGTCCATGTCGAACTCGCGTCCCAGACGCTCCTGGATGATTTCCATGTGGAGCAGGCCCAGGAAACCGCACCGGAAGCCAAAGCCAAGGGCCAATGACGATTCGGGAACAAACGACAGCGAGGCATCGTTGAGCTGCAGTTTCTCAAGTGAAGCACGCAGGTTCTCATAATCTTCGGGGTCGATGGGATAGACGCCGGCGAAGACCATGGGCTTGACTTCCTCGAAGCCTTCGATGGCCTTGTCGCAGGGACGCTTGACGTGGGTGATGGTGTCGCCTACGCGCACCTCGGTCGAGGTCTTGATGCCGGAGCAGATGTAGCCCACGTCGCCGCAGCCTACCTCGGCACGCGGCTCCATGTCCATGCGAAGGATGCCCACTTCGTCGGCATCGTATTCGCGGTCGGTACTCACAAACTTTACCTTGTCGCCCTTGCGGATGGTGCCATTGATAACCTTGAAGTAGCCGATGACGCCCTTGTAGCTGTTATAGACCGAGTCGAAGATAAGGGCCTGCAGCGGAGCTTCGGGATCGCCCGTGGGGGCGGGGATGCGTTCCACGATGGCTTCCAGAATCTCGGGTACACCCATGCCTGTCTTGCCTGATGCACGGATAATCTCGTCGCGGTCGCAGCCGAGCAGTTCCACAATCTCGTCTTCCACCAGTTCGGGCATGGCGCTGTCGAGGTCACACTTGTTGATCACGGGGATGATCTCGAGGTTGTGGTCGATGGCCATGTAGAGGTTCGAGATGGTCTGGGCCTGGATGCCCTGTGTGCCATCGACAATGAGCAGCGCCCCTTCGCAGGCAGCGATGGAACGGCTCACTTCGTAGCTGAAGTCAACGTGACCGGGAGTGTCGATGAGGTTGAGGACGTATTTGCCGGCAGGTGCCGGTTTGCCGATGCGGAGCGGGTCATCGACATTGCGAGGCTCGTAGTTGTAGTCCATCTGGATGGCGTGGCTCTTGATGGTGATGCCGCGCTCACGCTCCAGGTCCATATTATCGAGAATCTGCGCCTGCATGTCGCGTTCGGCCACCGTCTTCGTACACTCCAGCAGTCGGTCTGCCAGGGTGGATTTGCCATGGTCGATGTGGGCGATGATACAGAAGTTGCGGATATTTTTCATTCAAAACTTTACAATTACGGGCGCAAATATACTAATAAACTGCGAAATGTCCAAATTTATTGGCAAATTATTGTGATAGATTGTCCCTTTAGTCCGTCAGATGACACCTTCAACAACGAATTGCCAGGGGTTTCCGATGCCTTGAGTATAGCCATGGCCTGTCCGCGGAACAGCCGTGGAGCAAGGCTTCCGAACGACTCCATATCATCAGGTTGGGCGTTGCCGCTGCCCACCAGCTGCTGGGCTGGCGAAGGCTGCAGGGTGATTTGTCGTCCCGTTTCGGGGACGAGGCGGCCCTGATTGTCGATGAGTTCGATGAGCACGTAGCAGAGGTCTTGTCCGTCGGCACGCAGGGTGGTGCTGCTGGGTGTAAGGCGCAGGGCGACGGGGCGGCTCGGTGTGATGAGTGTGGCGGGAGAGACGCCGCGCAGACTGCTGTGCGAATAGTGGGCAGAGTCGCCCCGTAGGAGGCTTGCCTTGTTGTGTTTGCGAGCGTGGAGTTTGCCTGGCTGATACTTCACCATGGCGTGCCCCATGTAGCTTGTGTCGTTGATGGCAACTTCGGCTACAAGACTATCGTTGAGAAAGAGCGAGACGAGCGAATCACGGCTATAGACATTAACACGCACGCTGTCACCTTCGCATCCCGGCTGGTACCATTGGTGCTCTTCGTCCATCCACCCCCAATAACTGATGCTGGGACGTTCGCCGTCCTTGCGCGAAGGTTCCACGTTGATGGCCAGGGGATAGTCGCCGCACACCACGTCGTGGTAGTAGCTTTGCGGCTTGCGTTGCCCGATGAGGTCCAGGTCGCCACACCAGCCGTTGAACCAGGGCCACGGCATGAAGAAGTGGACGTTCTCCTGCGCGTCTTTGGTAAGGCAGTTGGCAATGCCAGCTTCGCCGATGTAGTCCATGCCGGTCCAGATGAAGTCGCCGATGACCCAGGGAAGGTCTTCGCAGCGCCGCCAGTCGGAGGCCAGCTCGCAAGCCACCGTCTCGGAGCCGTACATCACGCGACGAGGCGCTTCGCGGTGCTCGGGCTCGTAGTTCCAGACACGATAGTTGTAGCCCGACACGTCGAGCGAACGGGTGGAGGGCTCGATGGAGAGGCGAGCGGTTCGATCCTTGTTCCAGATGGAGTTGATGCCCATGGTCACAGGACGTGTGTCGTCGAGGTCGAGGATGGCTGCGCGCAGACGGGCCGCAATGACGATGCCGAGCGAGTCGGCGCGTTCGGGTATCTCGTTGCCGATCGAATACATGATGACCGACGGATGGTTACGGTCACGACGCACCAGACTCTGCATGTCGTGGGTCGAAAGGCTGTCGAAGTAGAGGTGATAGTCCTGCTTGTTCTTCGTGCGGTGCCACATGTCGAAAGCCTCATCAATAACGAGCATGCCCTGTCGGTCACATTCGTTCATCAGCGATTCGGACATTGGGTTATGGCTGCCACGGATAGCGTTGAACCCCGCCTGCTTGAGCAGTTCCACCTTCCGCTGTTCGGCGCGGTCGTAGGCGCGGGCACCGAGCAGGCCGTTGTCGTGATGCACACAGGCGCCACGTAGAAGCGTCTTGCGGCCATTGAGCAGGAAGCCGTCTTCGGCATTGAATTCGATGGTGCGGATGCCGATGGGAATCTTGATTTCGTCGGCATTGGAACCATGGCGTGCCGCGATGCGCAAGGTATAGAGGACGGGATGTTCGCAACTCCAGAGATAGACATTCTGCACCTTGAGCTTCTTGCTGATCGAGGCGGCATTATCCTCGGCCACAATCCTGTCTTCTTCTTGAGCTACGATGGTGTTGCCATCGGGGGCGATGAGTTCGATGGTGTAGCGTATCATCTCTTCGCCCAGCATTTCTTCGGGCATGAAATTGGTGATGTTTGCGGTGACATCGATTTCGCCTTCCTCAGCCATCTGATAATCGGGGCTGATACCGCTGATGCTGGTGGTGTGTGCAAAGGTTTGCCACGTATCGAGTTTCAGGGGATCGGTGATGATGAGCCATACATGGCGATAGATGCCGGCTCCGGCATACCAGCGCGAGTTGCGACCTTCGTTGACTACCTGAACGAGGATGATGTTGTCCTTTTCGCCGTTATAGTGTCCCTTGGCATCGCGAAGCAGATAGTCGGTGATATCGAAGCGGAAAGTGGAGTAGCCGTACATATTGCTGCCCACCTCCTGGCCATTCACCCAAAGGCGAGTCTGGTTGTAGGCACCTTCGAAGTATAGTTCCACACGCTGGTTGCTGTTGATGCTATAGCGCTGGTTCTGAAGCTGTAGTTTCTTGACATACCACCCTTCTCCACCCAGTGTCCATCCTGTTGAGGCCTTGCCCGGAGACGTCTGTGCAAAGGGTCCGATGACTTGCATCGTGTCGGGCACGTTGTTGATTCGGCGATCTCGCGGCAGGGAGGCAAAGTCATGAGGCAGCGAGATGCGCTGCCAACCCAGTGTGTCGTAATGACTTGCATCGTAGTTTATTGCCTCAGGGTGGGAACCTTCGATGAAGTACCAGTCGCTGTCGAAAAGTACGCGGCGCGGCGTGGTACTTCGCGTCAGCACCTGCACAGCAATGTAACCGATGGCCAATAGGGCGACGATGATAAGAAGGATGAGTGGTTTCTGCTTCATAGTGTGTCAAAAGGGCATGTGTCGAAATGCAGGGCAAAGATACGTGTTTTTTCAATATGATGGTACAAAATGCCCTGTTTTTTTGCATCGATCTTCTTTATTTTCCTTTTGCTTCAGTTTTTCCCCTTTTCCCTTTCATAATTCTATTGTGTTCGAGATCTCCACAGGTTGGTATTCTACCTATAGTAATACAGTCGAATGGGGTCAATAACTATGAGTTTTGCATTTGTGTTTCGAGTTATTTTAGCAACTTCTTTGCAAAATAACAAAGGATATAGACAGGTAATACCGTGATAATGCACCACCCGATTATAAACAATAATACCCAGGCTTCCGTTGAAGCGTCCGACATTAAATAAGATGGGAGCATAATGAAAATGAACGAAATGATGATGGCAATGTAGAGCAAAAAGAATGCTGACGATTTCTTTGTTTTTATGAATGGAGCCGCTATCAACGTTCCTAATACAAATGGGACAATACAAAACAAACCAATTATGGGGAATGTGAACCAGTTGACCCCAGCAATTACAAACCAAATTGCGGTTGCGATTAAATAAGTGAACAAGCCGACTCCTGCTGAAATCCAAACAACAAGCCCAAAGTTTTTGTCGGAAACAGTATTCTTGATTGACGAGATATAACTTGATTGCATGCTTAGAATGTTTTTATTGTTTATTTTTATTCATTCTTTGGTACAAAAATAAGGAATGATATTTTAAAATCCAAGAAAAGCATACAATATTTGAGATAATCCTTTTTTCGACCGACGAAATGCAAGTGTTTTTAAGTGGACTTTGCAATTATAAGCAAATAAAGATTATTTGGAATGAGAAATAATCTTTCTTAGACGGAAGTATGACCAATTTCGGCCAAGAATGGTTATGGTGCGAACGGAGAATAACCAATCTTGGCCAAAAAAGGGTATGCGACGAACGAAGAATAACCAAACTTGGCCAAGAATGGTTATGCCCCAATGGGAGCAAACATTCTGTCGGCCGTCAGAGTACTCTATCCAATCGCGGCATAACCAATCTTAGCTAAGAATGGTTATGGTCTAGACGCAGAATAACCAATCTTGGCCAAGAAAGGTCATGCTCCAACGGGAGCAAGCAATCTGTCGGCCGTTAGAGTGTTCTATCCAATCGTGGCATACCCAATCTTGGCCAAGAATGGTCATGGTCCAGACACAGCATAACCAATCTTGGCCAAGAAAGGTCATGCTTCTGTCGAAGAATAACCAGTTTTGGCCAGGATTGGTTATGCCCTCAGAGAAAAGAGCGAGAAAGGGCGGACTATTTCAATACTTCCAATCAGGATAGCTTGTCACCAAGCGATACTTCCATATCTTCCGTCATCAAACGTAATTGACAGCTCATAGGAAGAGGAGGAAGACATGTTGAGATACAATTGTTCTGTTCCCCCATTTTGCGCATAAATGTTACTTGAAATGGATTCTCCAGTTGTCTGGTTGCGCAGTTCTGCATAACCTTCACCATAATCGCCATTGAACTCGATGATGACACCATTCAATTCGATATGCAGAATGATATCGCAAATTATCGGGGAGCGCTTGACGGGTGTCCCTGTACTAGTAGCTATAGCGATCGTTAGCTCTTCATCATTCTCGCTAATTGCAAAAGGAGCGATTAGCAACATAGCTATGATTATGATGTATCTTATTTTTATCATAATTTTTGTTTTTTATTTGATCTTTTTGTAAAAAGGATAATATCTTTTAGTCATTCCTCGGAGTAGAGAAATATCTTTCAAGTTCGTAGTCTTTATCTCCAGCATAGTATTGAAATGTTTCTTATTTTAAAACCGCAGTCCAAATGTAGCATAAAAACCTTTGAAAGTATTAAATCCTTCTGTTATAAAGTCGTGAATGCGGTATTCTACGCCTGCTAATGGCACAATCCTACGATGCGTTGCTTGGACGTTTCCCCTCCAATACATGCCTAGTCCATAGCCCATATTTTTGTAATCAGAATTACCGATTGGCGCTGTCATATTAACTCTGATTTCATATATTCCAAAGTCGCCAGGTTCTATGGGAAAGGGGGAAAAGCCGATACCTCCGCCCAACCCGAAGGCATGATTGTACTTGTTTGTCATTCCTTCCTTAGGCATGAAATATTGACCTGCTGTGAGAATTTGAGCGGAGAATCTTGGCGATATTTGATAGAGAGCACTGATAGTAATGTCTTCTGGTATCATCGATTGTGCAGGGGCACAAATGCCAAGACGGGCCTCTATATGTAGATCTTGGAGTTTAGAAGGAGAAACAGTTGTGTTTTGTGCATTGGAGGTAAAGGTATTCGTGACAAAAAATACTGTCACAACCATCATGGATAATCTTTTAAAAATTGTATTCCGTTTCATAATAATATGTTTCAATTAGTTTAGTATTTATTCTTCTATACACCACAATTGATAACTTGCGTTTCCGACGATAAAAGCATTACTAAGCTGCTGTTTCATAGAGGAAGACAGATTTGAAGAATGAATCATATTTAATGTATACCTAAGATATGTGGCATCATTACCTTGAACATTTAGATTGTTAAGACCAGTAAAAAAGGATTGCATTATTGAAAAATTTTGTGCGTGTGTTGGAAATTGTGTCCCTAAAATGCTAAATATATGTTCATTTCCTATATCGCTATTAAGTAAGTTCCTATTTGTCAATATAAAGGAGATTAATGAATCTTGATTTTCAATGGCCTGTTGCACCTCACTTACTTGTATGTCATAGTAAATACTTATTCTTTCTGAAATGCTGTCGATAATCGCTTCCATTGAAGTATGGCCTATCGAATCTATAATATTGTTAATATCTAGCAATATTAAATTGTGGTAATAACCTATACTATCAGCCAATTGAGGCCCAGAACCAAATTCATCTTCTGGAACAAGATTGACTAAAGAAATGTCAGATGGATTCATTGGAGACAAAGATCCTATTATTAACGAGTTTTCACTACCAGTTCTGGTTGGAGCCAAAAATCCGATATTGTTGGCTGGAATAAAAGTGGCTACAGCAGATGCAACAATGGCGACACCTGCTCCAATAGCTGGGCTGGACGAATAATATGTTCCCATAATAGCGCCGACAGCATCAATAACGGCAATTGCAGCTATTTTCTTAAACCATTGCTTCCATCCTCGTGTTGGATCAAATTGATCAGGGAAGAGTGAAATGTTTAGAGAATCGATTTGATACCGAACATATTCCGATTCTGTAAAAACGGAAGTTTGAGATAAGTCGCTAGCTTCATCCTTACATGATGATGTCAGGATGGCAAGGATTGTAAATAATGCAGATAATAATAAAACTTTTAGTTTCATAATGTTTGTTATTAGTTAATAGCTTCTACTCATCTCGCTTTTCGATTTCCGCGCCTTTTTGTCAGTGTGGTCTGCTTGTATAATGTTTGTACTGATCAGTTCTTTTTTATTGGAAATGCTTATAATGATTCATTTCAGCCACAAAGATAAATACTTCGTCAAAAATAACCAAAAAAATAACTTCGCAAAATTTCGCAATGTGTTTGCAAAAATTTCGCGAAGTTGATTTTCAGAGATTTACGTTGATGGGAGAAATGCTATATCGAATAGATAAAGGCATCCCAGTCAGTGGGAGCACCTTTTTTGTGAAATGCTTTTTCGTACAATCTGCTGCGAATGGAGGATATTCCACTGGGGGATTTGCCGATGAGAATGGAAAGGTCGCTGGGTGAAAAGCCCAGTTTCAGCAGCATGCACACTTTCCATTCTGTCTCGGAAAGCTGATGAAAATCGGTAATCGTCTTTTCGAAAGCGGGCAGATAAAGCCGAAACCCTTGTGCAAGGTCCTCCCACACGTCTGCTTTCAAATTGAGGTTATGATCCTTGCAGCTGTTCACGGCTGCAAAGATCGGGGAAGACTTCAATCGGGCCAATCCTCCTGCGATGGCCTCCTTGTTTTGTGCTAACTTGATCTCGAGATTCTTCAACCTCTCTTCCTGGAGCTTCATCTGTGTCTTCTGCTTCTTGATGTAGAAGTACATCGAACATAGAATGAAGAATAAGACGATGAAACAGAGAAGGACTATCCACAAGAGTCGTTGTTTCTGAAATTCCGCTTGCTTTTGCTGCATTAGTGCATAGTCTCTTTCGGCAGCAAGGGAGGTGTGACGCAGGGCTTCCTTCAAAAATTGGTCTTCGCAGATGAGCAGGGAATCCTGATAAGCAAGTTGCTTGTCGAAGTTGTTAAGATATTTATGAACTCGATAGGCATTGGCATAAAAGAAGACTGAGTCGTTATGGTTGAAACGCATCCTAGAAGCCATGTCTAGCAGATGTTCAGCCTTGGCAACATCGGGCTTGTGAGCTGCTATCAGGGCTAAGAGCGACAGATCTTGCCCCGAAGCTTGTAGCTTATAGCGGTTGAAGGAGAGCTGGTACAGACTATCCGCTTCGACGAATGATCTTTCATGGATGGCGCAATCAATCTTATGGCGTATGCCATCGAGAATCGATGCTGTATCGCCAGATAAAGTGGAGAGCAGCAAGGCTGAGTCCGCCCATATCTTGCATGAATCGAAGTCGAGGGCATGATATTTGGCTTCGGCCATCAGCAACATGGCATTGGGAATGTAATCTTCATATCCGCCTTTGCGATACTCTTGATATGCTTGTCGTGCGTATGTTTGATTGTCAGAACAATGAAGCCGAGCGTTCACCTTGGCCAAATGACTATAAACTTGGCCTCGGTAGAAATGGCTGTCTATGCCGTCGGAATGCTTCAGCGCTTTCATCAGAGAACGTGATGCCTCATCGTGATGACCAAGGTCCAACTGGACGGCTCCCAAGTAAAAATAAGCATAGAACCGCTCTGCTTCTGTGCCGTGGTCTTCGTAATAATTCGCTGAGGCGAGAATAAGCGAGTCACTCACACTCGGCACGTAATTTTTGTAGCACGCCTGAGTATAGAGCAATCCATAGCGTGCATGTCGTTTTTTGCCAGACAGTTTGCGCGTGTCGATAGTCTGCATGAGCGCCAGCGACTCTTCGGGATGGGAGTCGCAAAGGGCTTCGGCACGGTTCATGACAGAAGAGAGATTACTGTCGGCACACGAAGAGAGGAAGAGAAGAAGAGTGAGGAATAATGTGTGTCGCATAGACGGCTGAAAGGGATTGTACCCCGAAGTTTATGGCTTCAGGATGCAGTGGGTCATGATGAGGCCGAGCGCATCCTGCACCTTGAGGTCGCGTTCGCGAGTGGTGGCTTCGAGGTGAGAGATGGTGAGGTTTTCGACCGGGCTTTCGGGCAGACCCTTGAGGAGAATCAGCTCCTTGCACGACTCGACGAGCACCTGGTCCATCGTGATGCGGCGGAAGACGGGAGTGAGGGGTGTGATGGGGCGCACCGGCAGTCGGTTGGCGAGTTCGCCCACATAGAATGTGGAGCCGAGCATGTCGAAGTAGAAGGCGCGGCCGGGCGACTTCATGCGGATGCGGCGGAATGTGAGGTCCTCGCCGCCGCCACCGCGATTGCGGCGCGACTTGAAGTAGAAGCCGTTGCTGGGCGAAGTGAATACGCAGTCGTGCATATAGACGCGGCGTATCATGCCAGCTGTCTCTGAGCCGAAGGTGACGCCGCCAGGTCCACGTTCGGCAAGACAATAGCGGATAACGACATTCTCGGTGGGACGGCCCACACGTAGTCCGTCCTCGGCACGTCCTGCCTTGAGCGTGAAGCAGTCGTCACCGCATGCCAAGGTGCAGTATTCTATTAGTACGTTGCGTGTCGATTCGATGTCGATGCCGTCGGTGCGTCCGCCATAGCTGTTGACAGCACAGCCACGAATGATGACCGAGTCGCAATAGACGGGAGTGATGTTCCAGAAGAGAGGTTCCTCGAATTCCACGCCTTCGAGCAGCACATTGTTGCAAAGAACGGGCGCGAAGAACATCGGTAGGAAAATGCAGTGGGCATTGAGCTGCATCAACGAATCGTTGGCAAGCAGTTTCGGTCCCAACACTGAGGTGGGAAGGGCTGTGCCATCGAACTTGCGTTCCTCGACGGGACTCTGCAGGTCGAGGAAATCCTCGACCACGAGGCCATCCATGCGACGGGCATAGATCTCGTTCTCCTTGCCCGGTCCGATGAGGCGGGAGAGGGGCTTGCCTTCAGCATCGAAGCCAGCGCCCGTCACGGCAATGTTACGGGCATTGTAGGCATAGATCAAGGCACCGAGGGAATAGAGTTCCACACCCTCGTTGCGTGTGAAGACGGCAGGCTGGTAGTCCTCGACCTTGTCTGAGAAATGGATGCTGGCGCCTGCTTCGAGGTGCAGGTCGATGTTGTCGCGCAGCGTGATGCGTCCCGACTTCCAGTCGCCTGCAGGCACGATGACGTGACCTCCACCACGCTTGACCAACTGGTCGATGGCCCGCTGGATGTTGCCCTTGGTCTTGCTGATGCTGAGCGTGCGCTCGGGAAAAACGGGGCGCTGGAGTTGCGGCATGCCTTCGAAGGTGGCACCGATGGGCGCAATCTCAGCCGGACAGACCTTGGCACCTACTTCTTTGGCAGTAGGTATCTGTTCGGTGACTTGCGCCGAGGCGATTTGTGCAAACAGGAGGAGGGGGAGGAGAAGACGTTTCATGGAGTAAGATGGGGTGCGGCCGACCAGTTTCCGGGAGGGCGTTTTTTCGGGTTTCGGGTTTCCGGAATATCGGGATTTCGGAATTTCGGAATCACGAAATACCGGTATTCCGTTATTCCGGTATTTCGTTATTTCGGAAAAGTAATAAAAAGATTAAAGATAGAGCTCCTTGGGATACTCGATGTCCTCGAGGAAAAGGCCTGAGGCGGGGACACTGTCGCCAGCTGAGCAGCGGTCTTTCTTTTCGATGGTTTCGCAGAACTGGGCTACCGAGAGTCGGCCACGACCCACGTCGATGAGCGTGCCGACGATGGCGCGAACCATGTTGCGCAGGAAGCGGTCGGCCTTGATGCAGAACACAAAGCCGTCGGCAGTCTGTTCCCAACGAGCGTACATGATGCGGCAGTTGTTGGTCTTGACGTCAGTGTGGAGCTTGGCAAACGAGGTGAAGTCGATGTAGTCGAAGAGGTGACTGGCGGCCTCGTTCATCAGCTCGACATCGAGCGTGCGATAGGTGCGCATCGTGTAGAGATGGTCGAACGGCGTCTTGCGCGTAGTGATGTAATAGCGGTAGGTCCGGCTGAGTGCACTGAACCGGGCATGGGCATCGGGCGTGACGGGCACGATGCGGAGGATGGCGATGTCGGGAGGCAACAGACCGTTGGGCTTGATGGTGAGCTGCTCGCA